>Ga0207874_1000067_pt1 | contig 157029 bp, 190 predicted proteins | sample HigsolmetaAR201D_FD_184833 | JGI IMG/M metagenome (GOLD analysis project Ga0207874, IMG submission 184833) | Ionic liquid and high solid enriched microbial communities from the Joint BioEnergy Institute, USA - AR20-1-D (SPAdes) (version 2) ... | reverse complement strand
GGGAAGCGGTTGTGCGCCCAGTACTCCTGCACCAGGCGCACCAGCCGCATCGGGCTCTTCCACTGCTCCAGCGACTTCAGCTGTTCCCTGAACTCTTCAGGCGCCTCGTTCCTCTCCAGCCACCTCGACAGCCATTCCTTGGCCTGGTCGAAGCTCCTCTGCCGGATGGATCGGAGGTCGTCGGCCTTTTTCTCGGTTCGGGGGAAGTTGATCACCAGCTCCCCCTCCTCGCCGTCGTCGCCGACCCAGTAGGCCACCCGCAATCCGTGCGGCAGGGACCGGTAGCCGAAGTTGATGGCGACGGTGCCGCCCTCGGCCAATCGAGCTTCCGCGTTCGACTGCACCACCAGGTGCATCTCCCACCTTTCCCGGACACCGATCTGCCGACGGACCAGGAACGCCTGTCGTACCTGGCCGTCCTCAGGGATGGGGCGGGAGAACTGCACCGTGCCGGTAACCCAGACCGGTGTCCGGTTACCCTTGCCGGTGCTGCCGACCCGGAACTTGAAGCGGTACACCGGGTAACGGCGATGGCCGTAGGTGTGCTTGACCGGGTTGGGGTCAAGCTGCAGCAGCTTCTGTGCTTCGCCGAAGAGCGCCTCTGCTGCGATTCCGCCGGGGAACGACAAGGCAACCTGGCCGTCGCCTGTCCAGCGCTTGAACTTGGGCGGCTTTCCCTGCCGGAACTTACGGCACGCCCGCTCAATCTCGATGTAGGTCTGCGAGTACACCCCGCAGTTGGCGCGCGCTTCCTTGAGCAACCCGCCACGGCGGCACTTGCTGCCCGGCGGCTTGACACCTTCATACCGGTCGGTGATCTCCCGGAGTTGACGCTGGATCTCGGGGTCCGCATACGCCGCATCCTTGGCGTCCTTGGCGACTTCCCGAGCCGCCTTCAACTCCTCCTGCAGGTCCTTGACCTGCGCGGAGAGCAACTTGTTCTGAACCCGCTTGCGGGCCTTCTGTCTCAGGGCCTTGAGCTCCTTGCTCGTGGCTTCAAGCTGTCGCTCGATCTCCTCGACCTTCTCCTGAGCTTGCCGGTATTCGGCGTTGGTCAGGACGACCTGGTGCACCTCTTGCCGCCGCTGAAGCTCCAGGGCGCACAATTCGTTGCGGTACTTGTGCGCTTTCCTGAGCTGATCCATCAGCTCGTCGCGGCCCGATTCAATCCGAACGCCGTACACGTACCGTTTCACGCTCATTTCTCTCCTCCCTCGTGGTGGTGTGAGACGGGCGGGTATTCTACTGGAGAATCTCCCCGCGCCAAGAAAAAGCCCCCGCCTCCTCATAAGGAGACAGGGGCTAACGCGTCCATGAATTGTGCCACCCCGGCGGGCGGAAATTTAGTTGGTCGTGCACCACTTCAGGGCGGGGAGGATGTCAACTGCTCTACACCGCCGACGCTCCCGCGGATCTCACCGTCACCGCGATGTCGTCGGCTTCCAAGTAAAACTGAACGGTTTGAGGGGTCACACCCCGCAGTGGCTCGTCCGGCACCTCCAGCGTGTCGGAGGTCCGGTTGTACGTTAGCGTGCCGTCGGGCCGGCGGATCCGGCCGAGCATGTCAATCGGCCCCACGTATTGCCCGGCGCTGAGGAATCCGTGGATGGTGTCGTGCAGCAGTGACGCCGGCAGGGCGCCGGTGAATCCCAGGTTGTTGACGACCGAGACCAGCGCAGTCTTGATCGCTTCGGTGTCGACGTCCGAGGTTCCTGCGGGGCGGTAGATCGTGAAAGACAGCTCGACGAAGCACGGCACGGCTGCCTTCACCAGCACATCCGAGGCACGGCTGCGCGTCTCCGCCGCGCTGGTGTACTTTTGGATCTCGCCGATATACGGCTGGCCGGTGAGCTCGACTTCATACTGGGCCGTGTCGCCCGGCGCAAGCGCTTCGTAATCGGCCCGGTCGTCCGTGAACTGGATGACGGCCGTTTGGAACGCGGTATACGCCGCCTCCTGCTGCGTGACAATGTCCGGGACAAACCCGTCGCCGGTCAGGTCCATCCCGCGCGTTTCGGACGTAATGTTGAGCGTCGTAATCGCGCTGCCGACGGGACGCACGGCGACGATCTCATAGAAGCCTGGAGCGTCGTCTCGGCTGATCGAGAGCTGCCAGGTGCCTACGGTTCCGTCGACGCTCAGCAGCGTGGCCTGCTTGGTCAGGCCAAAGCGGTGGAGAATGGGCTCGGTACGCAAGTACACGTCGACCTTGCCGCCCAGGCTCATCGGCCAGATCGTGTGGGCGTCGCGAGTCATCTCCGGGCTGCCGCAGCCGATCACCGAAGCGGCGGCTATATCCGGAAAGGCCTCACGCAGGGCGGCGACCAGGTTTACCGAGCCGCCTAGGCTCTTGGCCGCAATGCCTTCCTGCAGCCGAGCCAGTAGCGCCGGAGTGGTGGAGGCATTGCGACCTGGTGTGAAATCGCTGGCGGCATACCCGCGCACAAACCCCGGAGGCGGGGTGACCGGGACAACGGCCGTTCCGCGCCGCAGCGTGCCGGCTTCGCCGGGGTCAACCGCTTCTACTTCGATCGTGCAGGCGTATGTGCCATCGGAAAGCGGAGTCAGCAGGCGGTCGGTATCAGAGACGACCTGAGCCTCCTGTGCTTTGGCCACGAACGCCTTGAGTGTGCGGTACTGCTGGCCGTTGGCCTCGAAGCGGGCTCCGGCCGCGATGAACACGGTGGTGTCGTCTTCGAACACCAACGTGATCTGGCCGCTGGCCGAGACGGCAGACGTGCGGGTGACCCCGAAGTTGGACAGCACCTGGTCGACCGTCGTCTCGTCGGCCAGCTCCGGATCGGCTTCGATTTCCAGCAAGCTGTCCGAGCGGGCGATCCGCTCCTGAACCTCCTCCAGCGCGGCGGTGATCGCCGCGGAGTAGTACTGCAGCCAGGTTCTCAGCGGGCCCCAGCTCAGTTCCAGAGACGGGTTCGCCTCGGTCAGCCAGTTGTTCAGCTCTTGGGAGGCCTGCTCGACGCGTTCAGGATCCAGTTGCGTCAGCGAGGGCAGCGGCATCGGCTCTTACCCTTGGGGGACGATGCGAATGGGGAAGATCACCTCGCGGCTTTCGCCGGCGGCGGAGTCGATCCGGATCTGGAGGCTCACTCGGTCGCCCTGGTGGACCACGCTTAGGAGCTCGGCTCCAGTCAGTCGCTCGTCGGCCGGCGTGTCCGCGGTTTCGCGATTGCGGAAGTTGCGCCGGATGTCAACCAGCGCCGAGGCAAAGGCCTGTTCCACGTCCAGCTGGGTACGTAGCTCGCCGCGCCGCAGCTGGCTCATGAACCTGGTGCCCGCGGTCGGCTCGTACAGTACGCTGCCACGTTCGGTCAGCAGTTCTAAGACGAACCACTGCGCCAACTTACGGATGCCGGTGATGATCCGGCCGCCTTCGCCCTCGGCGGAGAGGGCTGGCAGAAGTGCGATGTGGCTGCCGCGTGGCTGGTCCTGGAACGCAGCCAGGTCCGCTTTGCGGCCGAGGTACTCCGTAACGCTCATACTCCCAGATTAGGAGAGGGTCGGAGGGCGCCCCAGATGAGATCGGCAGTCGCGCAGTTCGCGGTCAGACGAGGCGCGAAGCGCCCGACCGCTTGATAAGACTGCGCACATGCTCCAGCGCGCACTGGATGAAGGTGCCTCGGTCGGTGCCGTGGCCGGCCAGGCGGGCCGCGGCGTGCAGCGCGGCACGCGGGCGGCGCATGGTGTGACGCATCCGGAATGCGCGTTCCATGCAGGCCAGGTAGTCAACCTGGGCCGAAGTTATGAGGCTGTCGCCAACGACGCCGGGGCTCTGCGAGTCTTGGATGGCCGTCAGGAACATCTGATTGGCCCTCTCCCGGCTGAACGCCTCCCCCAGTGTTTCGATGTCGGTCAGGCTGCCCTGGAAGCCGGCGGGCATGTCCCAGGTGTCTTTCTCCCAGAGGCCTTCGTGGATCGCCCCAGCGTGGGCAGCGGCTCCGTCACGGCGAGCCTTGAGCTGTCGTTCAAAGTTGGGGTCGACGCCGGACTTCAGGCTCATGACATCTTCTCGTAGGCTTCGTTGATCAGTTGCTGGATGGCGGCCTTGCGCTGGCTGATGGCGCCGGGCGTCCGGTTCAGTCGCCGGGCGATCTCCTGGTTGGAGAGACGTGGCTGCCCGTACATTCCCAGCGACCACTCCATGATCTTCTGGTCGATCGGGTTGAGATCCGAGTAGACGTAGTCCAGCCAGATTCGCTGCGAGTCCTGCTCCGTTTCCGGCAAATACGGGGTGCCGTCCTCGCCGGTGAATACGCTTTCGGCTGTCGGCAGGCCGACCGACATCACCGAGATCACCCGCTTCAGCGGCACCTTGGCGAACTGGGCCAGCTCGTGCATGGACGGGGTACGCCCCATGCGAGCTTCCAGTTCCCGGGCCTTGTCCTGCAAGGTCTGCTGCAGGTAGAAGGTCCGCTCAGGCACGCGCACGCCTTGCTGACGCTGGCGGCCGTACCGCCGGAGCGCCTGTAGCTGGTTGATCAGAAACGTCTGCAGCTTGGACGACCGTGCGTCGTACCGCGGCAGCGCCTGCAGGGCCATCTGCCGCGCTCTCGACATGCTGACCGGGTCGGTCGTACCCAAGTGTGCTACCACCGCTTTTTCGATGGCCGGCCGGATCGTGCGTAGCAGCGTTGCCGTGGTCGTCTGGTCCGGGCGAGCTCGCCAGGCCGAGAACGCGTCGGCGTATTCCGGTTCCAGCCGCGACTCCGGATCGGATTTGAAGGCTGCCTTCTTGACTTGAGGCTCAGCGACATCTTGCAGCAGATCAAAGTTCATCAATCCGGTTTCCTGGTGTAAACCAGCTCGCCGCCCCCGAAAGCCTCATCACCGTAGAGCGGGTGTTCGTCCACGGCATAAATGGATTCAGCTTCGCGGTCGGGATAGTAGATGTTTGCCAGTTCCAGCGTCGTGCTGGCGTGACGCCCCTCCGCGCTGATCGCCAGGGTCACTGCGACGACGTCGCCCCGCACTGGACCGGTTAGCGTCTCGACCACGACGGGGCTTCCGGGGCAGATGTCCAATCGTAAAGGGCACACCACGCGACCGAACCGCCCCCGCAACTGCTCGTGAATGAAAACGCTGTGGGCGTAGCGGTCGAAGACGTCGCGCGCTTCGGTGAGTCGGTCACCCGGCTGTCTGGCTCGAGGAGCCGGAGCCGCCGCGGGCGTCGAGGTCGTGCTGAGCGCCAGCGAATCGTCGTACAGTGCTAGCGAGTCGGCGACGTACTCCTCGCTGACCGGCAGGCGGGCTAACCACCCTGGAGGATAATGGTACATGACCACTCCGGAGCGGCCTTCCGGGGCGTAGCACCCGACCAGGCCTGGTACCGACTGTGACACTGGGTCGGCTCCGTACGGCAGGCCGGTTTCGGATTGCAGCTGGCCGATGATTCCGACGGCTCGGACGCTTTTGGGCGTCTGGCCGGTGTAGTGGAACTCAGCGACTTCGTCACGCGGAATGACCTTCCAGGGCTTGCGGTACCCCGGGGTGTAGGCGATCACCTCCGCTCCAAGGGCGTGCGGGGCAACCTTGAACATCAGCTCCGGAGCCAGCCGGCCCACGATCAGGTCCCAGAACGTCATTGACGCGTACCCTTCGACCTGGGTGGAGTTGATGAAGTCGGCCATGGCCTCGGCCACCAGGTCGGACGCTTCGCCCGCCCGTACGCGGAAATCGCCGCCGATCCTTTCCAGGAGCTCAACGACTCGCTCGTTACCTTTCTCTGTGGGGGCCCCGGCGCATTCGTTCTCCAGCAGGTCATCCCGCTTCGCGACCTCGATCAGGAAGTTCCGGATGGCGTGCCAGACATTGACCCGCAGCTCGGTCTCCAGGACCTCGCGGCCGACGTGCGCTGCGATGTTGTAGCCCAGGTCGCTTCCGGCTCCGGTCGGCTGATGCAGGATCGAGTAGGTCAGGTCGAATGGGTTGGCGGGATGGCTGACCGGGCTGAGCGTGGACGCCGAGGTCAGGTCGTGCAGGCGGTGCACCATGTCGATGGTGGGCTGGAACGTGCCGTATCCTTGGATGGCTCCACGGCCGGTGGCGCGGCCTGCAAACAGGTAGCCTCGTTCGGCGCGACTGCCTTGGCGATCCGTGACTTTCTGGAAGAGTTCGAGCCGGACTTCGGGTTTATCCAGTGTCGGACCGCTAAAGGGATCGGGCGCGACCTTGGAGAAGTCTCGCATGTTCACGCCGACAGGAACCATGCACCTGGCTGTGGGAATCGTGTCGAGTGCGAACGTGACGACGCACTGGGACACGTCGAAGACGACGCGTTCGTCGCTGTCTTCGCCGCCGGCGACGGTGAGTTTCAGCTCCCCCTCAAATCCCAGGTCAACGCGGCTTAGTTTGTCGGCGGTGGCCATCGGTCGGTTGCATTTCCGGAAATGGGGCTAGCCGCGGCGGATCTCTTCGATCCGGTAGGCGGTAGCCAGCACGGCGGCGCCGAGGCGGTAGGGCATGGCCTCGTGCTCGTACCAAAGCCGTCGGAAGGTACGGAACGGTTCTTCGACACTGGGTGCCCCGAATAGCGGGAGCAAGACACGCTCACCCAGGTTTTCGATCGCGACGGTCAACTCGCCCAAGTCTTTTTGGGGGCGAAGCAGCACGGTGACCGCCCAGCGGTCCCCGGCGCCGCCGGCTGTGCGGAATGACCAGCCCGTGCCTGGCAGCGAAACAGGCTGGCTAAGTCCATCGGAGAAGGTGAGATCGATGGAGGTGAGGGAGGCAGGTGGTGTCTGGCGGTGAATCAGCACGGTATCGGCGTCGGTCAGTCGAACGTCGAAGGCGTGGAGGATACGACCCTGTGTGTCGGGGGCAGCATTTTCGCCGACAAACGCCAGGTCGGACGCCGTGTCGCCAACGCGCGTGGCTGACGGTCCGAAGGTTACCCTGGTATCAAAGTCGTCATTGGCCGCCAGGTCGTAGCTGATCCGAGGGTCCAGGAAGGTGACGTAGTCGACCAGTTCGGTGGCGTGGATCACTTCCAGCAGCTGCTTGAGCCGGTAGTTGAGCATCAGCCGGTCCGGATCGACGCCGAACAGCGTCCTGCGGATTGCCTGCAGGTAGGTCGGCAGCGGAATCGGCCGGAACTCCGGATCGACGAACTCCTCGCCGGCCAACTCGAAGCCGGGCGAGTTGGCTCCCGAGACTCCCAGCAGCAGGGTGCGGACGTGGTTAATCATCAATCTCGGGCACGTGTCGGAGGACGTAGTCGAACTGGAACAGTTTCCGTTCGACGTCCAAGGTGGCGGCGTTCAGGTCCGACAGGAGGCCCCGGATCGGGGTGCGACCGATGGTGATCTCCACCTCGTCGGTGCGGCGCGACAGCCGGTGCTGCTGGTAGTACCGCAGGATGTCTTCGATGCCGTGCCGGCTGCCGGAGCCGTCGCATAGCCCGTCGAAGGCGATCCCCGTGATCGTCAGCGAGCCGACGCGGTCGCCGAAGACGTACACGTACACGTGGCCGCCGATGGCGTGGGTGAGCTGGAAGTTGCAGTTCTGGGAGATGCCGACGCGGGTGATGATCGACCGGTGGGACTGGAAGTCCAGCTGTGGATCGACGTTCAGCAGCCGCGTGTTGGCGGGCACCCCAGGGTCTTCCAGGGCAACGACTTTACCGGGGGATGAGGCAAAGAAGACTGGCATGCAATCGAGCATGCCTAAAGAAAAGGCCCGGCGCCATCCCAGAGGGACGGAGCCGAGCCTGCGGCACCCAGCGGTGTACGGCCGGCACCGCTGGGGTGCCGGCTTATTGCTGTATGTACCCCCCAGCGAACCCGCGGGCCGGGTCTCCGTAGATGTCTTTGAGCCCGGGGACCAGCTTCCCGACCAAGAACCGCTCAACCAGGTCGGGAGGTGCGGCCTGAAGCACTACCTTCTCACGCCCGTCACGGTCAGAGACGGTCGCGATGAACGGGATGCCTTCTCTGGCTGCCGCTTCCGGCAGCTCAGGGATGCGCACCCTGCCTCGCAGGTCGGCGTATTCCCGACGAACCCATGTCGCAGGGTCGTCGGTCATGTACTGATCGCCCACGGCCCCGCTTTGCGGGTCTACACCCGTGACGACGGCGCACCGGAGCGCCATGCGTGCTTCTTCCACGTCCGCCATGACCTCCTCCGGTGCGCGGCCCTGATGGGCTGCACGACTCTCGACGCGCCAGGCCATGAGTGCGTCCGGGTCTACGCCGGGGCAGCGGCCCCGGTATGCCGCCTCAAGGCAGTGGTCCGCCGCTGCGGCCCAGATGACCGCATCGGGGATCATTGATTTCCAGGGGCCATTGGCGTCCCTTCCAAAGACAGCCCACCCCGACCCTCCGTGGTCGGTCCAGCGGATTTCGCCGGGCAAGATGCCCGGCTGCCCGACCGACTTCGCCCAAGGCAGCCGGTCGAGCCCTGCTAGTTCGGAGACGACCTGGCCGATGCTAGACGCGGCCAGGAACTCCTCCGGCGGCCGTCCGTATCCAGCGTCACCTTCGCGGTGGTGGTCGATCACCCGGAACTCTCGTCCCGGGCCGCACGCATCACGCAGGTGTATTCCATCACACTCCACCAGGTACACCCTTCCCCATTCCGGGGAGACGTCAGAGTTCACCCCTTCGCCTTTGTAGGCGTTTCCGGGGTGTACTCGTTGGCCGTCATCGCCCACCGCGTAGACGACGCTCTCGCCAGCGGCGGTTAGCAGGTCGTGGATGGCCTCCATCTCAGGGTCGGCGGCGCCCAGGATCCAAACGCGGGCGGCGGCGGTGTTAGCGTTGGTCATGACTCATCTCCCTCCCTACCAGGAATAGAAGCGGGCGCGCCTCGTAGGGGAAGGCGTGCTCGCTGGCCGTAAGACGTTCGACAGTGGCGGCTCGTCAGGCCCCGAGGAACTGCCCCCGGTATTACGCCCCAGTTTTACGTCATGGGGATGGACGGGCGGCCTGCTGCTGGGAGAGACGGACAGTAGACGCAGGCTAAAGGCCCTACAGGTTATGCCACGGTCGGGAGGCGTATTTAGCCGATCCGGTGCTAAAGAAAAACCCGGCAGCCCTCCCTTGCGGGAGGACGCCGGGCCCGCCCGCCTAGCGGTGTACGGTTACCGCAACGGCGGGCGGGAGAGCAATTTGACAAGTTCGCCGTCGGGGAGCAGCAATCGCTCCCCGAACGAGCGGTGGCAGCTGGTCTCATAATACGACCAGTCCCGGTCGGTTCCCTCGTACCAGTCCTTGGGTACGAGTTCCCCGATTACCAGGTCGCCGCGGTTGGCGGCCTCCTGGGCCTCCTCCTGGGAGGCGAATTTTCCGTAGGGGTATTCGTCCCGCCGGTAAGCAATGGTCATATTCTCGGGGATGTCCCATTGCTGGGTTCCCCCCAGAACCGCGCCCACCGTAGCGCGGATGCGGTGCTGGGTGTGCGGATCGTAGAGTTCGACGTGGGACGGGCGGTCGTCCCACCCGCACCCGGCGCCGTCCTCGTCGATCGGGTACGGCTCGTAATAGGCCGTGGCCGAGATACGATTCTCGGCCGCCGCCCACTTCATGGCGGCGGCGTGGATCTTGCGCCCTTGGGCGGTGGCGAATTCGATGGCCATGGGTCACCTCCTTTTCCCTACTAGGGTGGAAGCGAGCACGCCCCGTAGGGCGAGGGCGTGCTCGCTGGCCGTAAGACGTTCGACAGTGGCGGCTTGTCAGGCCCCGGGGAACTGCCCCCCGGTATTACGCCCCAGTTTTACGTCGTGGGGATGGACGGGCGGCCTGCCCTAGCGGGGCAGGCACGCCTTCACCTGCTCGGGCGTGAGCGGCACGAGGTGTTCGTAACGGCTCTCAATTTCGAACACCTCAAGCGCGTCCAGCAGAGCAACAAAGCTCTGCGTGGTGGGCGCCAATTCCGGGCTGTGTGACTCCAAGTCGTCGCGGAACGTGGCCGCGACGGTCTGGACATAGTACGAAGCAGCCAGGAAGGTATCCGCGTGGGCCAGCAGCCAGCCCTGGGCCTGCTGCCACTCCGCTTCCAGTCCCGGCTCTTTCGCCCACCGCTCGCCAGCGAGCGCGCGCACGAGGGACGCGTCGTCCCAGTCCTGTACCAACCGCCAGGCGGCTTGGGTCTGTTCTGCCGGGTCCGTAAAATCGTCGTACGAATCCGCCAGAGCTTGAGCCAGGTCGAGCCAAGCGGGCGGATTGGGGACGTTTAGAGCTTCAGCGATGAGCTCATCGCGATGGTCACGGATCTCAGCCTCTAGCCGCGACACCAGTCCTTCCCGGTCGACAGCCAGCAGTTCCGGGCGGACCCGGCGCAGCCGGCCGTACATGGCAAGCAGACTGTAGGCCTCTTGCTCGGGCGCGGCGGCTTCAACGCCCTCAAATAGGTCGCGCAAGTCTTCAATCCAATCCGACACTAAGCCAGCCGGATCGGTGCGTTGCAAAGCGGTTGCTTCAAGTCGCATACGAATATAGCGGGAGTTTGCGGTCATGAGCCCCCTCCTTTCCTTGCGAGGTAAGGAGCCGGGTACGCCCTGCAAGGAAAAGGCGTACCCGACGGCCGTAGGAGTTTGACGGTGGCGGCTCGTCAGGCCCCGGGGAACTGCCCCCCGGTATTACGCCCCAGTTTTACGTCGTGGGGATGGACGGGCACGCTCACGCCGACGGATCGAACTGATCCGCCAGGTGGGCGTGCTGGTTAAACCAACGGCGAGTGGCCTCCGGCCATTTTTCGCCGTTGGTGGCCCGGCTGTACGGGCCACGCACGTTTCGATCGAAACGTGCGACCCACACCTGGGCGGGTGTGGGGTCCTCGGGCAATCCGTTGCCCGAGTGGAGAGCGGCCACAATGTTGGCCTCCGGGTGCTGGAGAAGCACCCGGCGGCCAACTTCCAGCTCTGCATGCAGGAGGAGTTCGCCCACCTCCTGCATGCTTTCTGGGTCGCCGACTGTGGGGGTCGGCGACCCCTGCTGGGCCGCTTGACGCCGCTGGGCTGCCTCCTCCCAGCGGCGCTCCTCCTCCGCCCGGCGGAGTCGAGATTCCTCGAGCTCCGCCAGGCGTTTCTGGCGTTCTGCCTCCGTTTCCGGAGGCTCGGCGGCGTGGGCCACGATCTCATCGACCGTGCGCCCTTTCAACAACAGAGCCTCGATCCGCCGGAGCCAGCGGATCGAGGCCTTCCAGTTTTTGGCCGGGCGGACGAGCCGCCCGTCCAAAAATACGGCCCTATCGGCCTCACGGTATTCAACCGTGTGGCCGAGGACCGCCCGGCACAGGGGGTCGCGTTTCATGGTCCGCCCTTGGCCCCGAGACATGAAAGGCACCGCCGCCCTCGGGGCCTGGGCGGCGGGCCGGCAATTACACGGTCAACACGGCCACCAGCCACACGATGGCGATGAACACCATCGTGGCGATGACCGCCCGGCGATCCTTCGCCAGCTCTTGATCCTGGTCCCGTTCCATCGGAACCTCCTTCCCCCGCAGGACATAAGAGAGGGCGAGCCCTGCGGGGGAAGGGCTGCCGACGACCGTGAGGTAACGTCACGGTCACCCTCTATGTCACAAAAACGACGAAAATTTAGATTTCTGACAGGGTCACCAGCCAGGGCCGCTAAAAAAAAAAAGTCGGACTCGCCCCTTTCTAGGGCGAGCCCAACCTCGGTTGTCGCTGCGACGGTGGCGGCTCGTCAGGCCCTCCGGAACCTCCCCGGAGTATTACGCCCCAGTTTTACGCCATGGGGATGGGCGTCCGGCTCATTTGGGCTTCTTGCCCGCGTGAGCCGGGGTGGAGGCCGCAGCCTTAACCGGCCGCGGCCGCCGCGGCCCGGCAGCGAGTTGAACCCGCGGCCGGGCCACCAGTGTGGCCCGGTTTCGTTGGCGTGCCATAGGCGGCACACCTCCTTGTCCCCCGCGGGGACGATTCTAATGGGCAAACTCCGCGGGGGAGAGAACTTGCCCATTGGCCGTTGGTCCGGGAGGGGTAACCTCCAGACCAGCTTCTATGTCGCGAAAATGCGAGAAATTTAGATGCTGGCCGGGGGCTAAAGAAAAAGGGGGTGCCGGCCTCGTCCCGCGGTCGGCACCCCACACACACCCCTCCTATCAGATCCCGACGCCGTACGGCCAGCGGCGCCGGGAATAAAAAAGGGGACCCTGGACCAGAACTAGCTTCAGGGTCACCCTCTATGTCACACAAACGACGGAAATTTAGCTTTCTGACAGGCCCTAAAAGAAAGGGGCGCCGGGCTCATCCCAGAGCCGGCATCCCTCGCAGTTTACCACTGTGCGGTCCGCCGCCCGATGACCGGGAACAGGCAACGCAGTCGTTTGCCGGGGGATTCCACTCGGAGGACCACATTGAGCCTCGGGGCATCATCTACGCCACTCAAAGGTCGAAAATCCAGGGCGTTCCAGGTGCTTTCTTCGCCCGTTGTCGGCCGGGCGGTGCCGCCGTGTGCTCACCCCAGTTTTCGCCGCGATCGGACGAGGCGATGCCGCAAGGTACCTGCACGCGAGCGTTTCGCCCCCAGCAAGCGGGGCGACGCTGTTGCCCCGCGGTGTCCGGAAGTTGAGCCGAGCCTTTCGCCCCTAGTAGGCGGGGCGACGCTGTTGCAGGTGCCCCCGGCCTACGCGGGCCGAGGGCACCCTTCCTCAACTACCCTGTCAAACGGCGACCGGCTCGTCGGTCGTTTTGCCGGTCAGAGACAGCTGCTTGTTGCCGGCCACCTCCGTGACGTCGACAACCACGGTGTCCTTACCTTCGAACGTGCCGCGGAGCAGTTCCTCCGCCAGCGGGTCCTCCACGCGCTGCTCGATCGCGCGGCGCAGCGGCCGCGCGCCGTAGTCCGTGTCGGAGCCGAACTTGATGATCAGCTCCTTCGCGGCGTCGGTGATCTCGAGCTTCAGGCCGTGGTCCTCGAGCCGTTCGCGGACCTTGGACAGCTCGATGTCGATCACCTGTTTCAGCGCATCCACGGTCAGGTGCCGGAAGACGATCACGTCGTCCAGCCGGTTGAGGAACTCCGGCCGGAACACGCTTTCGAGCTCGCCGCGCACCCGCTCCTTCATGGCCGCGTAGCTGGTGTCAGCATCCTGCTTCACGAAGCCGAAGGTCGACTCGTTCTTGATGGCGCTGGCTCCCGCGTTCGTGGTCATGATCAGGATCACGTTGCGGAAGTCGACGTGTCGGCCAAAGCTGTCGGTCAGCCGGCCTTCTTCCATCACTTGCAGCAGCATGTTGAAGACGTCGGGGTGCGCCTTCTCGATTTCGTCGAGCAGCACCACGGCGTACGGCCGCCGGCGGATCTGCTCCGTGAGCTGTCCGCCTTCCTCGTAGCCGACGTAGCCCGGAGGTGCACCGATCAGACGGTTGATCGAGTGCCGCTCCATGAACTCGCTCATGTCCAGCTGGATGAGGGCGTCCCGGTCGCCGAACATGAACTCGGCCAGCACCTTGGCCAGCAACGTCTTGCCAACGCCGGTGGGGCCGGCGAACAAGAAGCAGCCGGTCGGCCTGGCCGGATTCTTCAACCCGCTGCGGCTGCGCCGCACCGCCCGCGCGATCGTGGTCACGGCCTCGTCCTGGGCCACCACACGCGCGGACAGTTCCTGCTCCATGTTGAGCAGGCGCGTCGAATCTTCCGTGGTCACCCGCGTGAGCGGGATGCCCGTCATCCGGGAGACGACCTCCGCAATGACGTTCTCGTCCACGACGGCTGCCTCGTCGCGACTGTTGGTACGCCAGTCGCGGATCAGCCGCTGCCGTTCCTCCTTGGCCCGGTTCACCTGGTCGCGGAGCTTGGCGGCTTCCTCGAACTTCTGGTCGGCTACCGCATCTTCCTTGAGTTGGTTCAGCCGAACGATCTCGGCGTCCAGCTCCCGGATATTCGCCGGCTTCGCCATCGACCGCAGACGAACCTGCGAACCGGCTTCGTCGATCACGTCGATCGCCTTGTCCGGCAGGTAACGGCCCGAGATGTACCGTTCCGACATCTCCACCGCGGCAATGATGGCTTTGTCGGTGTACCGCACACCGTGGTGTGCCTCGTACTGCTCCTGCAGTCCCTGCAGGATCTTGATTGCGGTCGCCTCGGACGGCGGCTCCACGATGATCTCCTGGAACCGCCGGGCCAGCGCTTCATCCTGCTCGACGTACCGACGATACTCGTCGAGTGTGGTAGCGCCAATGCACTGGATCTCACCCCGAGAAAGCGCCGGCTTGAGCACGTTGGCCGCGTCGATCGCGCCCTCCGCGCCACCCGCCCCGACCAGGGTGTGCAGCTCGTCGATGAACAGGATGACGTTCCCCGCCTTCCTCACCTCGTTCATGACAGCCTTGATCCGTTCCTCGAACTGTCCGCGGTACTTGGTACCGGCGACCATCATGGTCAGATCCAGCGTCACCACGCGGCGGTCCAGCAGCAACTCAGGCACGTCGCCCTGCACGATCCGCTGAGCCAGGCCTTCAACCACGGCGGTCTTACCGACGCCAGCCTCGCCCAGCAGCACCGGGTTGTTCTTGGTGCGGCGGCAGAAGATCTGCAAGGCGCGCTCGATCTCACTGTCTCGGCCAATCACCGGGTCGAGCTTGCCCTGCCGAGCCAGTTCGGTCAGGTCGCGACCGAAGCTGTCCAAGGCGGCCGTCTTGACCTTCGACGCCTTGGTAGCTGCAGCCGCGGCGCCGCCTGCCGCCACCCGCTCGGGCTCGTGCCCAAGCAAGCTGAGCGTTTCGTCGCGGACCGCCTCCACGTCCACCTCGAGCTTTCGCAACACCTGCGCGGCAAGCCCTTCCTCTTCCCTGAGTAGACCCAGCAGCAGGTGTTCCGTACCGACCTCCGGGTGGTTGAGGTTTCTCGCTTCCTCCATGGCGTACTCCAACGCCTTCTTGAGCCGCGGCGTGTGGGGCAGCTTCCCCAGCGCCGGCCCCTGCTGCGCCGGGGAAACCAGCTTCTCCACCTCGCTGCGCAGCGTCAGCAGGTCGAGCCCCAAGTTCTTGAGAACCTGGGCGGCCACGCAGCTACCTTCCTTGATGATCCCCAGCAGGACGTGCTCCGTACCGATGTAGTCGTGGTTCAGTCGGTGCCCTTCCTGATTGGCCAGCTGCATGACCTTTCTTGCGTTCTGGGTAAAACGCTCGTACACGATTACTACCTCCTTGCGGAGCGTCGGGCTTGAGCCGCCAGCTCCACCATGTAGGGTGTGTCGTCGTCCACGTGGTAGTAGCGCTGGACGACGTCCACTAACTCACGGTCTTTCCGTCTCGTGAGTTCCCGGGCCCACGCGCGAACCGCCTCCATGGGCACCTTCGCCCTGGGGTAGTCCGCCAAGCGGTAGTCCAGGAACTGTTCGACCTCGATGTCCCAGCAGGGGCGGCAGCCATAGTGGTTCAGCAGGGACCGCAGTGCGGCCAGCAGAACCCGCCGATCCCTGGGCAAGGTCGCGTTGCCTTTCAGTTGCGAGAAGTCGACCGACTCCTCGCCTTTCGCGATAATCTGCGTTTTTTGCGGGCGTGTGGACATCAGTGGTACTCAACAGCAAGCAGTTGAGGGCCGACTTCCGTCAGCCGCAAGTGACGGTTGGGGTTGAGACTGAGACTCGCCGACGCAGCGGTGGCGCCCGGTTTGAAGCCGTATGCCCGGCCCATTCCGAGCAGCGAGAGCAGCTGCTGAGCGGGGGACAGGTCGGACCAGGGGATCCGTCCCAGTTCTCGCTCGATCTGATCCGCGATGCGCAGCAGCGCGTTCGCGTAGTGTAACTGCGAACCCGCTCGAACCAGGCGGGAGAACCTGCCCCAGTTGGCTCGGCGTCGCCTGTTACGCAGGTGCAGGAACCGTTCAGCTGCCCGGGGCCGGGAATCCGGCGGACACCATTGATGCAGGTATTCGACCAGAGCGGCCCCATCATCCGTGGCCGGATCCTCGGGGAACACTGCGGTGTGGCCGGCCTTTAGGAGCTCCTCTCGAGTTTCGCGGTAGTGCTCCCGGAGGCGGGGTGACCAGAGATTCCAGTTCCTCAGCTGCTTCGCCATCGTCTCGGTGAGCTTCCCGCCCAGACTTTGGCGAGAGCCGTTGGGGTAGAAGATCGTGTACCTTTCTATAGCCCGTGATCGCACGTTGTGGAGCCTCCTTTCGTAAAAGAGGAGAGGACTCGCCGCGTTGCCTTCAGCTGCGCGGGCATCAGTAGGGCTCGATTGTGACCAGATGCGGGCCCACCGCCTTCAACCGCAGACGCTGCCTGCGGTTAGTCGCGGACACCACCGTCATACCCTCGGGGGTACTGCCGACGCGGATCGTGTAGGGTCGTTCCAGCAGCGTGAAAAGCTGCTGAGTCGGGGCCATGTTGTACCAGATGAGGTGTTGCAACTCCTGCAGTAGCTGAGTTGCGGCCCGCGCCAAGGCGTCGACGTCGTCGTCGTTGACGTGCCAGGGGCGCTCCCGTAGCAGGTACGCAAACCGGGTACGGTTGGCCCGCATGCGCTTCTTGTGCAGATCCAGGTACCGGCGTACCGCCAGCGGGCGTCCTCCTGGAGAACAGAAGTGTCTCAACTCGTGGGCTAGCAATTCCCCAGTGTCGGAGGGTTCCTCCGGGATCCTGTCCGACACTGCTGCCCAATAGTCGTTTGCCTGAGCGAGGAGAGCCCTTGCCTGGCGGTAGTGCTCCTGCAGCCGAGGTGACCAGAGATTCCACTGGAGCAGCTGTCGCTCCATCAGCTGGTAGAGCTCCGTGACCAGGCTATACCTTGCCTCACCCGGATCGCGGACGAGTCGTCGCGGCAAACTTCGTGATCGCACGTTGTGGAGCCTCCTTTCGTAAAAGAGGAGAGGACACGTAACGAGGGTCACAAGTTATACCGCGCCCGCTGGCAAGTATTTAGCCTCCCCCGGAGTCATCCTCAGGAGAATCCGGCCGTGCGGCCGCCTCCAGCAACAGCTCCAGCCAGCGTGTGGAGGGGTCGTTCGGTCGGATGTTTAACAGAATGCGGGCCTCATCGAGCGTGAGCCCGCCTTGAGCTACACGCAGCAGTACGTCACGGGGATCACACATCCGCATGGCCCTTGCCTGCGATCTTTCCTCTACCGGCGTCGGTGATCGTAATCTCCCCGCTGGTCAGGTGGATCTCCAGACGCTGGCCCCCGATGAGTCCGGACACGTCTCCTGTACCTGTCGTATCGCCCCCGCCGTCCTTCTTGCCCTCGGAAGCCTTCTCGCTCAGCTCCTTGAGCTTTTCCAGCGGGATGGCCCGCTCGACCTCCTCCAGGGTGACGCCTTCTCCGAACTTGGTCTCCTTGAAGACACGATGGAGCGCGGCCGCCCGGGCGCCGATGTCGCCGCGGAGCCGGTTCAGCTTTTCGTCGATCGCTTTGCGTTCTTCGGGCGTCGTCGCTTTGCGCCGCTGGTCCAGCAGGTCGGTGTACTCCTGCTGCAGCTGGTGCAGCTCCTCGGCTTGCCCGCCGACCGCCTTGGCGATTTCGTCGAGTCCCACGCCGCCGATCGCCTTGCCTAGCAGCTCTTTCAGGTCCTGCGCCCCTTTGCCGCTCGGGTCCGCCAGGGCGGCCACCACGCGGCGCATCAGGCCACCGCGGGTCTTCAGCGGCGCCAGGGCATCGGAGAGCTCGCGCTCGGCCTGCACTTCCAGGGCGACGCGGTCCTGCTGATCCAGGAACGCCTTGCCGTGCAGAGCCCGCACGTCGGCCAGGGACCGACCCTGACGGTCGCGGAACGCCTGGTCGACGGCCCCGTAGACCTGCTCGGCCGTCGCGCCGCCGGAGATGCGACCGCCCGTAACCTGCTCCAGGACGGAGGAGATGGCGGCATTGCGGGCCGACACGTCCGCGAACGTCGCGTCGTCCATGTCCAGCAGCTCGCGGGCTACCCGCTCGGCGATGGCCTGCTGTCGCTTCTGGTCGAACCCCTGGGCGGCCAGCTGGGAGCCAAGCGCGTTCCGAATGGCCCGAGCAGCGTGCTGGCGCACCTCGCCGCTTTGCAGCCGGCGGGTCACCCGGTGCGTACCGTAATCCAGCATCGTCTCCTGATTGGCCGCGCGCTGCCGCAGCACTTGCTGCACGTTGATGTCCAGAGCCTCGCCGTTCGCTCCGCGCGCGGCGCGCAGCGCGCCGAGCACGTCCGCCTCGGTAATACCCTCCAGCGCGGAGGCGTCGCCCGACATCAACGCCTGGGCGATTCGTTCGGCCTCGGAGCCCGCGGCGAAGCCGCCCGCGCCCCGTCTCACGCGCAGCAGCGCGCCGAAAGCGTTGTTCAACCGACTGGCACTTGCTCCCGCCAGCAGATTGCCGTGCTGCTGGGTCAGCTTGGTCACGCTGGAGAGCCCCCAGGTAGGTGTCAGACCGACCTGGCGCAGGGCCAGGTTTCCGGTGACCATCTCCTGGGTCAGGGCGGGTACCAGTTCCGGGGCAACGCCCAACCGCTGCGCGATGACGCCCATATGCTGCTGCAGTCCCATGTAGGTGTCGATCGAGACGCCGGTCACTTGCTGGAGCACCTGGGAGGTGCGGGCAATTTTGGCGGCCCGGTCGGCGCCCAGGGACGTACTGGCGCCCTGGGTCAGGGCTTCCAAGCCGTTGAGCAGTTCCTCAATTGGGGCATCCGGCCGGCCCGAGGCGGTGAAGATGTCCTCCATCGCCCGCACGGCCTTGGACCAGTCCTTGATCGCGTCGAGCGTCCGCTGCGCGTTGAACGAGCGGATCCGCTGCTGCACAACCGGATCGGCGGTCAGCCGGTCCAGCTCTTCGGCGGTCTTGCCGACCAGTTCTGGCGGCAGCGCCGCGCCAGGCAACAGGCCGCGGTGGTGCAGACCCGAGAACAGCTGGCCGACTTGGCGGTGCGAGAAGTTGTAGATGTTCTCGGGGCTGTTGACGAACCGGCTGAGGCGGTCCACGATGGCGTTGGCCGAATCCATCGACAGGCCGGTACGGCCTGTGATCGGATCCACCATCCATCGGCTGGTCAGCGCCACCTGGCTGGCCAACTGAGGCGCGGTTAGCCCCATGGTGTCCAGAAAGCCGGGGGCGAACGTCGAGAACAGCAGGTGGTTGGCGCTGATGGTGCTGGCCAGCTGCTGCGCGGCCTGGCGTTTGTCTTCGGTGAACGCACCGCCGGCGAGCCGGTTGAAACCTTCGGCCATGCGGATCACGCGGCTTTCGTTCAGCTTCGCAGCACGGTTCATCATGTCCGCCTGCATCTGCGTGAACTGCATGTTTCGCCAGGTATCATAGACGTTCTGGTCGTGGAAGCCGCCGGGCACCATGCCAAACGGACCCGCCTGGCCGAGCTGTTTCTGGAGGAAGCTCGACAAGAACAGCTGAGCCGCCAGCCCCATCAGCGGGTTGCTGCCCATCCCCACGGATGGCAGGCCGAACTCGGGCATCGGCTGCTGCTCGTAGGTCAGCGGCCCGAAGGCGGAACTCTGGTGCAGGAAGCTACCGTTCATTTAGGGTCCGGTCGTTGATCAGACGTTCCAGCGCCGCTTCGCCGTCCCCTTCCTCTGCGGCCGCGGCAGCCTGGTCGATCAGTTCTTGGGCGGTGCGTTGGACCTCGTCACGGTACGCCGGGTCGGACGGGTCGCCGATGTACGTGCGGTACAGCTCCACAGCCTTCTGCTGCTCCGTTCCCCAGCCTTTGAAGGATTCCCAGGGGAAGAGCACGCCGGTATAGGCCTGCAGCGCGGACCTGTGGACGTCGAGCAGACTGCTTGCGGCAGTCGCGTCCAGCAGGCCACATCCCAGCCGTTGTCCGGCGTACAAAAGGAGCGTGTGGGCTTCCTGCCGTGCCTTGTCGGTCAGGATGTACTCGATGGCGATGCGGCACCGCCGCTGCCAGGCACGGTCGTAGCGGCGGGCTTGACGGCTGTCGATCAGACCGCAGCGGTTGGCCTCGAGGAGGCACCAGAGCCGGCGGTCCGTCAGGTAAAATTTTCGGTATCAGCGAGGGCCTCCAGTCTCCCCATCAGCCGGTTGAACTGGGCGCACTTGTTGCGCACCACACGGTACAGGTGCTCGTTCGTCAGGAAATTGGTCGAAACGTCGCGGTAGATCTCCGGCAAGGGCTTGTTCCAGGCGGTCGCGGCACTGGGGTTAGTCTCCTTGGACAGCCCCAGCGGCAGAGATCCCCGCTTCACGTCGCTCTCGAAATAGCACAGCTGCAGCACCGTGCGGTAGCGGATCGACAGCTCCAGCACGTCGGTATAGAACGACTGCGGCACGAACTTCATCGCGTCGATCATCTCACGGTAGCGGTCGAGGCCTTCCTTGTAGGCTTGCTCGGTGATGGCCTCGATTTCCGGGACCGTGAGCGAGCGGAAGCCGACGACCAGCTTGCCGTTCCACAGCGGGTACCGACGCTCGAAGATCCCGCCGAGGGCGTAATGGAAAAACGCCTCCTTATCCTCGTCGGTCACTTCCGGGACGTCTTCGCGAGCCAGGTCCCAACCGCAGTGCGGACAGGCGACCGGGGGCGGATTGGACCCCGTCTCGTCTCCAGGAGGCTGCTCTGGCTGCGCCTCACTTTCCGGCGGCAGAGCTGGCTCCGGAGGGTCCGGGAGCTGCTCCAGGAACGCCTTCGCTCCGGCAACGCCGTCCACCCTTTGCATCTTCGGTTCGGCAACCGGGCGCTGCGGCGGCTCCGGACGGGGCGGCTGGCGAACAGGCTCCGGGGTGCGACTGTGCAGCCGGGTGACCTCGGTGAGAGCCTGCATCAGCCGCTCGCGCTCTTCCGGGGTCATGTCCGCGATGTCCCGGGTCTCCGGGCGAACCGCCGGGGTATCGGGCGGTACCGGCGGCGGCAGGTTTTCCTGCTCGGCGGCCGCCTTCGCTTGCAGCGCGCGGATGGCCTCTTGCAACTGGGATCCGCTGAACTCCGTGGCCTGGGGGGCGTGCTTCTCAAGCGCGGCCAGCTCGGCCTCGGTCAGGTCTCGCTCCGTGAGGGTTCCAGGCGTCAGCGGCTTGCGGAAGGGTGTCTGCTTGCTGCCGGCGGGCTTGGCGGGTTGGTGACGGAAGGGCACGCCTCTACTCCCTTAGAGGATGGTTTTGTAACTCTCGTTCAGCTTCGCGGGTGTTACCTGTCCCAGCTCGGGTTCCTGGTAAGCGCCGTCCGTGCGGTCTTTGGCGCGCCCTTGGGTGGCCTCGTACAGCCGGAACTCCGCGGCCTCCAGGAACGCAGCGTCCTGCGTGAGCTTCTTCCGTCCAGGATAGGGGTACAGCTCCTGGTTCTGGTAGCGGACTGGCCTCTCCTCCCAGACGGTACCGCCGGAGGCCTCGCCCGTGCGGACCATCTGCTGCCAGCGGTCCTCCACCAGGCGGAAGTTCTCGGTGCGGTACTGCTCGGTCGACTTGGCGTCGTCGATGCCGTCCCGGAAGGAGAAGCTGGCCTGTTCGATCACGTCAGAGTTGCCGATGCGATTTGCTCCGTAGTGTTCCTCCTTGAACGCGTCGTGCTGCTGCTGTCCGGATTGGGTCAGCCGCTGCTGGTTCGCCTGGGCTTCGAGCATCGACGTGTCGAGTTGCGACCGCGAGATGCCGCTGTGCCGGCCGATCTCGCCGCCCGAGTCGTTAACGATCGAGCCGTTGCGCTGACTGATGGAGCCGTCCACGGCGATCCCGCTGCCGCCTTCCACCACCAGAGCACCATGCAGCGAGAGCCCGCCGGGCAGCTCCGAGTGGGTCGCGTTGATCGAGGCGGCCGCCTGCACCGGCGTCTCTTCGCCTTGGGGACCGAAGTAGACGTTCAGCGAGCTCTGCAAGTAGTTGTTCGCTTGCGCGGCGTAGACGTCGATCTGGCTGTTCCCCTGGCCAGCGTCCAGCACAATGTTGCCCGGCTGAGACCCGTCGTCGCCGACGGTGCGGGCGTAGATCTGGTTGGCCAGCGTGGCCACCTGTGACTTGGTCGCCCGCAGGATGACGCCGGCCGACTCAACCTCCTCGCCGGTTTTTTCGCGGAAGTCCTGGTCCACCCCTTCGCCTTTGCTCTCCAGCAGCAGACCGCCCTTTCCGCTGTTGCCGGCCAGCAGCTGCATGTTGCCTTCGGCCTTGGCTCGCACGTCGCCTTCGGTGGCGCTGAGATCGATCGACTTCTTGGCCCGAGCCACGAAGTCGTCCCCCGCCAGCACGTAGGTGCCCAGCCCGGACCGCAGCCGGATGTTGCCCGCGCAGCCCAGCTCGATATCCGCACCCATCAGCCGGATCTCCGAGCCGCAGCCATTGGTGATGTACACGTCGCCGTTCTGCGGCATCACGATGCGCGACCGACGCAGGATGAAGGTCACCTCGCCCGTCTTATGGTCGACCGAGACGCGGACCTGCTCCTCGGACGCGGGCATCACGTCCTCCTCGGCCAGCACGCCAAAGTCCAGCTGTTCCTGAGACCGGCCCCAGGGATGCTCACTCTCCTGGGGCGTCTCGAAGTCCTGCTCGTGATGCTGGAAGGGGTGCAGGTGCCGGTAATTGGTCTCATAGGCCGCCAGGTCGGGCAACCCCGCGGCCACGTTCAGCGAGCCGTGGTCGTCCTCTACCTCTACGTCAGCCGCACGACCCGGCGCGTACCCGTTCTGCCGGCTATCGCCGCTGGGGTCCTCCGGCAGCTTGCGGCGTTTGGGGATCGGAATCAGCGCTTCCTTGGCGATCACGATCGAGTGTGCCGAGCGCAGCAGGTAAGCCCCTTCGGTGCCGATGGACTCCTCGAAGACGCCGATTGGCGGATCGGCCGCGTCATAAGTATTGCGTCCGCTTAAGGTTGCTGGCACTGACACCGTGCGGCGGCCGCCCTGCCCTAGGTAGCCTCCCCAGCGCTCAACGCGGTAGAACGGCTCGATCTGCTCCTCCTCGTCTGACAGGTCGATCGCGGCCCGGTGCAACTTCTTCTGCACGTCCCTGGCCGGGAATTCCTGCCCCAGTGGCTGGCCGGGCTCAAAGAGGCCCAGGGCTTCCCACGGGTATAGGGCCACGCCCTCGTACAGCTGTAGTTCGCCCTCGTCCAACCGTGCCGACAGTTCGTGCGCAGCCGTCTGCAGGTCGAAATTCCAGCCGGCCAGGCGGGCGTAGCTGTCGAAGTAGTTCAGAAACAGCCCGCAGACCTCGTTCACGCGAAGGTATGCCTGGAACGGGTCGATCAGGATGCCCACGCCGGTCTCAGCCATCTTGCCCCAGTCCAGCGTGGTGGAGTCGAGCGGACGGCCGCTGGAGTAGTTCTCGACGCCGCCGTAACGCGCGGTGTGGGTCAGGATACCGTGGTGGACCGCTTCGCGCAGTAGGCCCGAGCCGCCGCCTTGCACCAGAAAGTCGGGCAGCGACCGCCGGGGGTCTGTCACCAGCTCCGGTATCGCTCCCAGGATATAACCGCGGCGGTCGAACGGATCGCGGATCAGCCAGACCCGCGTGCCTGGCGGCAAGACGTGCGTCGAGCGGACGCCGACCGGCATGAACCCGGTTTCCGCCAGGTGCCGGCAGGTCAGGTTGCCTCCGGCCCCTCCCACCTGCACCTTATACCAGCCCACGTGTGGCAGGGCCTGCACCACCAGGCCGAACATGATCTTCGGAGAAGCTCCGAGATTCAGCAGGTGCAGATGCAGCGAGGAGTAACGGTTCTGGGTGAGGTCGACGGACGACTGCAGCGGGGTCGTGGCCTGGTCGACCAGCCTCTGCAGAGACTCAAACGGGGTGTCGGGTGCTTCGTAGCTCATAGAGGGCAGTGTAGCGCCACTCGCTGGCCGCCCCCATCCCTAAAGAAAAAGCCAGGCGGGTCCGTCCGCCTGGCCACGTCGTTTTAGCGTCCCGTTAAGCGAGTACATATGGCTGGGCCTGGCTATGTGACCTCGCCGGTGGCGGTTTTCCAAGCCAGGACGTCTTCCAGGTGGGTAATGGGTGGGCTGCAACCTGCCCAGAGGGTGCTCTGGCACGTCCTGACAAGGTTTGAAATGGGGCAACACGCAAGCGGATGTACGTACCAATAGTACAGTCCTTGCTTGCCGCGGCAGTCGGTCCGTATCGCGCGACATAGCTCGGAGTAGCATGTTGCCAGGGAGCGTGTTTTCATGCCATTTCCTCGTGAATCCTGTCCCCCACTTCCCAGTTGGACGGCTAGCCACGGCTAGCCAATCGTGGGGTCGAACCGCTCGTACTCGGGGTCCCAGTTCGGTGGCCGCCCCGGCGTCTCGTGTCGGGCTTCGCCCATCAGGCTGCATTGTTCCAGTAGCAGTTCCAGGCGCCCCACTGCGCTATCCGCCAGGTCTTCCCACAGCTTGCGTTCGGCGTACACGGTCGCCCGGAATCGGTGGGAGTAGCATCTGACCGGGTGCCAGGCCCAGTACCGCACAGGCGACCAATCGTCGTACTTGAGGTCGTCCCAGTCGTAACCGTCCTCCGGGCAGTGCCCGTGCGCAGCGAAGCAGAAGCAAAGGGGAATGTAGGCCGATTCCATGGAACGCGCTTTCATGCCTCCTCCCATTCATCAGCGTCGTCGTAGGTTTCGTCTTTGACATCCTAATCCTGCTGGTCTTCGCGAAGGTTTTTGGCTACAACCTGCCCCCATTCTGTCACTTCGATTTTCTTGGCTGACCCGGTCGGTGTAGTCTCCACCACGCGAATCAACGCCTTCTGCGACAATGGCGCAATGACATCGTTCCGCAGTGTGTGCGGCAGGCCATCGACCGCGGCCAACAAAACTTCCTTCTGGCGTTTAGGGAGCTTCAAGGCAGCAACTCCGAATGAATGCATGCCATCCCGTGGCGACAACTGTGCCCACCTCAATGCAAGGCGATGAATAGGTTTAACCTTCCGATTCCTGCTCGATCGCCTCAAACCCGGTACACTCACGGGAGGCCTGATCTGGGCCGCAGCATTTCTGGAAATGCGGCTACCTCCTACCTCCGCTCGATCAGCGCCTCGCTCAGGCGGCTCCGGCGGACCGGGTTAGTTAAACGTCGAGCCACCGCAACCGATCCAGAATGAAGAAACGGCTCTCGTCTTCGAGCAGCTCGTCGCAGGGTGTGACATAGTGCCACAGCTGCCTATTTAGGTTGCGGTAATAGACGTTCCGGTACCGCTGCATCGGTGCCAACCGGTAGCGGACGTCGTCGTCGATCGAGTAGATTTCGCGTTGCTTCAACATCGCATCTCCAACAAAAAAGGGGCGCTGCGAGTCGCAGCGCCCCTCCTAGGCTCAGACGATAGCTGGGGTGGCGTTAGCGGGCGAAAGTCCGCACGACTTGCAGGAGCCAGCTCACCCAGTCCAGAACCTTGTCCCAGTCCAGGTTCAACTCCTGCACGGCCAGCGGCAGCCGCTCGTGGGTGAGGTCGGCCTGGACCGCCTGCACATCGCCGGCGCCCACGGCGCGCTCCAACAAGTCCAGGATCCAGCCCTGGAGAACCGCGCTCTCCCAGGCGGCCTGGAAGCCGGCCAGCGCATGGTCGTCCCAGTTGGTCTTGGTGACGGCTGCGATGTGGGCCAGGGCCTGCAGCTGGCTGTCAACGAATCCCTTCAGATGTTCGCGCACGAGTTCCTCCTTGAGTGCGTTCGAGGCCGCCTTCAGGAGACGGCCCAGTAGTGGGTAGCGATTTCGAATCTACCACATGTAGCGGAGGGGGACTACCGGGGTATAGCTGAGGCCGAGCCGCGCCGGGGACCGGCATACCGGAGCGGCTCGGCCTCTCGGACTCTTCTCCCAGGGCGCCAGCTCACCGAGCGCCCTGGCTAAGCTGCTAGAGAAAGCCCACCCCGCCTGCTGGATGTCCTCCGTCGGAAACTTCGTCCAACATATCAGCTTGTCGGCGGTCGAATCGCCAGTGTGTCGGGTGCGCATTTGCTCCTCCTGTTTGCAAGCCTAAACCGTGCCACGTATTGTGTCGCGGGTGGGCTCTCTTTTTAGGCTCGAACCTAAAGAAGATCGCGCCTGTGCGACACAATACCGGGGCCTTTAACCGTTAGGAGGAGACCATGCAAGCGAGGCGGTTACTCGGATACCACGTGGTGCGTGATATCCGGGACAGCGATGAAATCGCGTACGACGGAAACGACCGGGAACTGAACATGTACTTCGAGGCGACCAGCCGCTACCTCGACCTGGACTGGGGTCGCCTGGCGGCTCCAGTTAGCCGCTGCGTTGGGAGATACGAACTGGGTACTCTCTACCGTCTCCTGGTCAATCTCTTAGCTGTAAGTCGAGGAGAGTCATGAAGATACGAAAGCTGCCACACGTCTATCAGTGTCAGACCGACGTGGCTCAAGCCATGGGGTGGTGTGGTGCAACTGGCAGGTTGCTGGTACCCGCCGCATGGGACTGCAGCCTCCTTAAGGATTCGAGCGTCTACCGCACCATGTTCAACTACGCGAAAGCGCGAACCGGCGGCTGGTCGGTTATGGTGTTCAACCTGTACCTCAACCCCCACGTTGACGCCGTTCGCGGGGTCTGGTTCCTGGTCGTCGCCTGTTGCCGGGAGGAGAGGAAGTGCTATGAAGATTAGACGCTTACCGCACTTACACGGTCCCTTGAGCAGCGAACGAGACGAGCCCATGGGCTGGCTTCACCGTTCCCACGAGGTGCTGGCGTCTCCCGAAGGTAGCTACTCCTACCCGGCACGCTTGTCCCTGTGGCGCCAGATGGACAACATGGTTGGCGCGGTGGCCCCTCGGACCTTTCTGGCGATGGGGGTAGATATTGCCATGTTGATGCGTCAAGGAGTAGGCGAGCTGCTGATGCACTTGCACGAGGAGTGCGAGCTGTGAAGACGAGACGACTGCCACACCCCGAGGAGATGCGAGACAAGGCTCTGGGCTGGTACTACAGATCCCACGACGTGCTGGCTTCCGGGGAGGCCAGCTACAGCGGCCAGCTCCTTTCCATGTGGCTGTCCATGCTTCTCAAGATCGAGCGGGTCACGGGGGTGGACCCGACGGACGACAACGGAGCTGTAAGCGACTGGGCCACGTCCGTCACGGAGGACGTCGTGCGAAACCTGACGCGCTAGGCTCGCCCGTTGGGTGAAGCCCGGTGCAGGGCCTCGATCAGGGCCCGCATGTCGGCCCGGTAGGCCGCCTGGTCTTCCCGGGACTGCAAGCGCATGGCGCGCAGCTCCTCCAAGATTCGGTCGTGCTGCGCATTATCGTGTTGACGCTGGGTCTGCAGCTGGGCGTCAAATCGGTCCAGCATTTCCTTGGTCATTCGCTCGCAGCGGGCAGCCAGTTCCCGGTTCGTTTCTTCTGCTTTCGACTGGACCTCCCGGTGCGCCTTCATGATGTCCTTTACGAGTTGCTCGTGGCGGGACATCAACTTGGGCAGGAACTGCTTCCAGATCAGCACCAGCAGGAGGGCCAGGACTCCAAGACCAGTTAGCTCGGCGGGGCTGGGCACGTATGCTCCTCGGGGCAGGGGTGCGGAAACGCCTCTAACCCCAGTTTCCCGACTTTCGTTTTCCGAACCAACGGAGGAACCCATGCACGTTCTTGACAGACGCGCACGCTCAGAGAAGACGCCGGCTTCCCCCGGCCGAGAGCGGCCGTTACGACTAACCGTTTCTACGAACCATGCTTACGCAGTTGAAGGAGACGACGATGAAATCACTCCGCCTGGCTGATCTGAAGCAGGCCGCCCACGGCCACTTTCAGTCCGGCGTGTTTCACCGCCTCAACGCGAGATTGCTGCAGGAGCGATTCAGGATGTACGAGGACTTGTCGCGAGCCTTCACGTGTCTCCGCGACGAGCCGCTCGTCACCAACCTGAACCGGGCGCTGGGGGACGCGGTGTGGGGAATAGGGGGGACCACAGCCGGCGACAGGCACCTGAACCAGGCGCTGGGGGACGCGGTCGTGGCGGTGGAAGAGGCCCACCGGCGGGAAGGAGCCGCCCCATGAGTCTACGACATTTGGGCGATACCGATTTCCGCCGGCCTCTCGCGCAGATCGGTGACTGGCCAACTCGAAGGAAAGCCACATGAACACACGACGGCTATCGAAACTCCAGCTCGATGACTACGGATACAACGCCTTGGGCGACTACGTGGACCGAAACCGACTCTCCATCGCGATCAACCTGCTGCGCCACAATCTCGCTGACGAGGTGGTTTACCGGCTGGGAGCGGACGCGCGCAGGCTTATCGCTTCGCCGCGGGCTGTCGAGCGCTGGCTTGCGCTCATGCGGTACCACGTGTGCCGGCGTTGGTAAGGAGAAAACCAGGCACACACGGAACTTGAAAGACACGTGGTCGGGGACACGCGTCCAGGCAAGGGCACGCCGAACGCGGCAGCGCCGATCGCCTGGAGCGCTATCCGGGCGATGTTACAATGCGCCGGTGTTCGAGACGACGAGACGTTCGAGCCCCCCGAGGGTTTCGCGTCACACCCGGCAGAGAACTTGGGGTTTGGATGATTTCTGTACCTTGTAGAGGCTTAGGACGATGACGCACGAAATCAATCTGGAGTTGGCGGCCGAGCGGCTGGGTTACGAGCGGATCGAGTGGACCACCACCGAGGACGGCACGGCCTGCTACGTCGGCTACGGCAGCAGCAACCCTTATGATCGCAGCAAGGACGATCCGGCTGGCTACTACGTGGCCGCTGACGACGTGGAGTTGGCCAAGCTGGCTGGGATCGAGATCTGATGATTCCCGACGATGCGAGGCGGCGGTGGCTCGGGCCAAAACCTGAGCCACCGCCTTGCCGACTGGGCATCAAGGTCAAGCCGTGGGGGCTGCGAGGCAGCCGTCGCAACCGCATGGCCCTGCAACGGCAAAGGGACCGCAAGGCAATCCTAGATGACCTGCTGGCCGCACAGGATGGCCGCTGCCATTGGTGTGGCGTGCCGATTGTGCGGGTGGCATCCATCCCACCAGAGGACCGCCTGGCGGTGCGGGCCAACACGGTCGTCATCGCCACGCCAGATGGCGAGATTGTCAAGCATGTTGCCACGCTCGACCACCTGGAGGGGCCGGGCGTGCTGAACGGGGTCGCATCGTGTGCGACGTGCAACCGCACGCGAGCAGAGCGGCCCAAGACGTTTGAGCGGTGGCTGGAACGCCGCCGCAGCATGGTTCGTAATTTCAAGCCAGGACGATAGCCCCCGCCCCGAGGGCGCGTCAAATCGGGGCGTTTTACACCAAAGGCGAAAGCCACACACGAAAGGGGAAGCCCGATGAAGCTGAACGAATTGATCCAAGCCGCCCATCACGTCCTGAACGGTCGCAGCCGAGGCCGAGAGCAACGGCTGGCCTTGCTGGCCGAACACGGCGTGCCGACCGAACGCGGTGAGCTGGAGCGGTGGGTGGCTAGTGCGACGCGAGATATGCAGCAAGCTGACGGCTACTGGTTCAGCGGCTGGTCGGCACGCACCAGCAATGGCGTTGAAGCCGACCTGCCCACCTTCGGCAAGTTCGGATGCCGCATCCGAACGGCCAAGCCGCGAACCTACTTTATCGACGACGAAACCGGCTGGGGATTCGATTTTGGCGGCGAGTTCGGTGTCAGCGGCGTGGGCTTCGAGACGGAGCGAGAGGCCCAACAGCGAGCAGAGGCAACCCTGCGCCGCGAGGGATTCGTGCCTGAATGGCGGGTTGCTGCCGAGGTGGCCAAGTCGCAAGCCAAGGCTCGCCATGAAGCCAAGCTGGCCGAGAGCGAAGCGTATGCGAAGGAGTACGGCGCCTAACCCACTCACTCCCTGCTGGCCCGGCAGGTTAATCTCGGGCAGGCCCTCACGTCGGCCGCCTGCACGGTGGCGAGGGCTGCACACGCTGCGAGTGACAGCGTGACCGAGTGCCGACAGGGGGAGTGAAACGATGAAGGCTAGACTCTCTGCTGAAAACCTGAACGATGTGATCCTGTCGCATTATGGCTATAGCGATGTGCTGCCAAGCGCTGGAACATACTTGAGGTGGTTTGAGGGGAACGCCAAGCCGGAGGAGCGAGTTCTTGCCTGGCTTGACCTGGCAACGAACGAAGAACTCCAGGAACTCATGGAGGTTCAATTCAAGCAGGGCCAAGCGCCCGCTCGGCAGTTCCTGGAAGCGAAAGCCGCATCACTGCCGTTTGTGCCGCCGCTCCGGTACGCGAAGGAACGCAGGCAGGAGCACCGTATCTGGTTCTGGTCGGATTACATGCCCAAGGCCGGCGAGCGGTTGTTATCGCCTCCGCCACCGCGAATGCAAGAGCATGTAGACGAGTTTTGCGGACCCCTGGAATACATCCTGCTCAAGGCCAAGCAATGCGGAGGAATCTCGGCCGAAAAGGCCGTGGAATACGCCACCGTGAATATTGGCCGGTGGGTTGATATGTACAACAAATGGCTGGAACGTGCGGAGATCGCAATTGCGGCCGGAATCAATCCAGACGGCATGGAGATTGGGCCGCTGACGAAAATCCTGCGCGAGCGCGGCCTGATGCCTGAACCGCCGCAACCAGCCGCCTAACCCGCTGACGAGCCGTGGCGAGCGGCGAAACGCCCATACGGGCGTCCGGGATGCAAACTAACTCTGGGGAGGAACAGAAATGCGAATCGGAGAAATGGCGTGCGACGTCAATGGTGTTACGGCTTATGTGGTCGCGGTGCATGACGATGCCCGCCTGTTGTGGTCCGAGGACGGCAAGCTGTGGTACGACGCTGGTGGCGAGCGATGCAGCCACATCGGCGAGTCGATCGTGAGCCTGCCGGATGACGACGCACCAGACACGGAGTGGACCGAATGGCAGCAGGCTGTGCTGCGTGATGCCCGTGAGTGCGGATGGCCGTACTGATGGAACTGCCGCATATTCCAGATCAGGCCGCCTTGGAGCGGAGGATTCGCGGCGCCGTGCGATCAGCGCTGGATAGCCACAGCGGCCCACCAAGCGTGGAAAGTATAGCGAAGCGGATAATTGGAGAATTGCTGGCTGACCACGAGCCTTCGCCGCCACCTCGCCGGATAAAGCGACGGACAGCGCCTGAGCGGCTGCGAAAAGAACTGGTCGGCACGATTCGCCGCGCTCGGCTGATCCGTGATAAGCCGGATCGCGTGGATAGCATTGTAGCCACGCTTGAGCGGCGAGTGCTGCGGATAATCGAAGGTTACACCATTTTGGACTGACGCCCCACGCTCGCGGCCCCGGATGCTGACCCGGTGCGCGACAAGCCCCGCCGTTCAGGGCGGGGAAGGATAGCGCGGAGAGAAAGGGCCCGCATCTCCATTTCCGGAAATGCGGGCCCTTTTGTTTTTTAGCGCCCGGCGGTCCGTGGTTAGCGAACCGCAGGGCGCGGTAGCGAAGCCCCTCTTGGGGTACTCATCTGTGGATTGGTAACCGGCAGCTTGCCTCCCAGGACGGCGCGGTTGAGTTGCCCGGGCGTGCCGGCCGATTGCAGCAGGTTAGGTCCCGTCGGGATCCGGCTCAGCGGGTTGGCCGGGACCTGCATGCCGATGCCGTGCTGCAGGCCAATGTGCGGCGTCTGCAGGTAGTTGGGACCGGTGTACTGCGGGGCCAGCGCCGAGCCGACCGGGGCGGGGCCAGGCCAGCCGGCGGACTGCAGCAGATCGACCGGTCGAGACGGCATGGGTGCGAGATTGCCGGCTGCCATTTTCCTCAGCTGCTGGGCGGCGTATTCCGCTACCTTGGTCAGCGCGGCGTACTGCAGGCGTTGGCGAACGTGCATCAGAGAGTCGACCTCATTCCGGGAATAGGCGCAGCGTGCGTTGAGCCTGGCGATCCGTGCTCAGAGCGTCCGGGCCGAAGACCAGGGCGGCCGTGAAAACGTGCGAGAGCATGATCGACAGGAAGTCGTACTGGTCCATTTCCGACAGCCCCCGGCGCTCGGCCTCGGCGCGGGCTTCTGCCAGCTGAGCCTTCTCCTCGTCGGTCCACTCGGGCTCGGGTGTCATCGAGCTCAAGATCCCGGCCAATTGGGCAGCCACGTACCGCTGGACGACCGGGTAACGCAACAGAATATCCATCGCGACCGGGTGCTCGTACAGCCGGGCCGCGCTCTCGACGAATTCGACCAGGTTAAATGTTTTGGACATAGACGTCTCCTTGTGCTGTTTTCAATCTAGCAGACGGCTCACGGCGACGGATCAGGAGATTTTGCTTTGGCCGCGTACGCCTGCAGCAGCAGGCGGTAATGGGGATGGCCGGTGGCTTGCCAGAGTCGGTGAAGGGTGAGCAGGTTGGCGATGTGCGGGGAGGCAGGGTGCGTGCCTTGCGTCTCCCGGTTGAAATGCTCCGCGCCAACCCGCCAGGCAGAGGATCCCGACGACGGCGCGTCCTGGAGCAGTTCGGGAGCCAGCCGGCTCAGGTACCGCTGATGCAGGTACTGCTGGTGGTGCGGCTTGGGGAAGACGAGGACGCCGGCTTGCCGGTGGTCTGTGCCGCGGGGGTAGGCTAAGTACAACGGCGTGTAAAGGTACGCCTTAGGTGACGGCGCAGGTGACGCCGAATCCAAGGCATCGGCGTAACGCCGGTAGGCCCCAATCGGCGTGTGCGACCCTGCACCAGTTCCGTACATGGTCGCGTATAACGGGCTGGCGTGCTCGGGCTTGTCCAGCCGCCACTTCTCGTTGAGGTGCGAGGAAATGGATTGGCTGGTTGCTTTATCCCACAGCGGCTTCCAGAGCGGGGCGGTGCCGACAATGCCGGCGGTCGTCTTGGGGTACTTCAGCGGCAGGCGGGTCAGGTGGCCGGCGCTGCGGGCGGCGCCACGCGCCGTGCCGCGCAAGGCCTGGGAAATCAAGCGTCCCAGGCCGGCAGCCAGTTTGATGTGGCCTGTCATAGGCAAAGTCTTACGCGCTAGAAACCGTTGGCGTGGGACATCATCTCCCGCAGCAGTTCGGCCCGCTGCTCGGGCGTCAGGTCACGCGACTGCAGCAGGGTAGCGAGCGGCTGAGGTAAAGGTTGGTAAGGGGCGCGTCGGTGAGGGGTTTCGCCGGCGGGCGGGTAGCTCGGCTCGGCGCCGCCTAGGTCCAGCCGTTGCCGCAGCCACCGGAGGCCCGGCTCTGTGGACAACAACTCCGTCATGCTCCGCTGCGGGAAGCCGTGCTGACGGGCCTGGCGAGAGATCCATTCGGCGTGGTTACGGGCGCCCGAGGGCCAAGTGATCTGACTGTTCAACGGTCGCTTCTGCTCGATTCGGAAGCGCTCAGCGAGTTCGGACACGTCGCCCAGCACGGCCGGCAACTCGTTGGAGGCGGTGACCAGCCCGTAATAATATCCAGCCCCGGGGCCGTGGAACTGGCCGCGGCTGCCTGCTTGCTGGACTAGCCAGCGGGCCAGCTCGCTGCGCGACTGTCGGTCGTGTTCCAGCTCGTGACGCAGGATGCCTCCATGGCCGTGCGCGCGCACAAGCGTCGAGTACGCCTGTGACAGCGCCTCCGGCGGAGCAATCCCGATGCTACCGCGCGAGTAGGAGTAGAAGGCTCCTCTGTCGTCGTCCGGGTCCAGCTGGGTGATCGGCGGCATACCGTGCCGCTCCACCGCATCTCGCAACATGCGGTAGCTGGCGGGCGCGTCGACGCCCCCTCGGAACCGGCGATGCTCCATCTCCTGCGCCAGCTGCGTTCGCCAGTCCTGGTAGGTAACGGGATCCGCATAGAACTGCCGCAGGAAGCGGTTTGGGTCGACTCCCAAGTCGTGAATCGCCCTCGCGATCGGCAGCGTCTGTGTTTGGGGGGCCAGTGGCTGCTTGTAGCGCGGACCCAAGTGGCGGTCCAGCGTTCGCCTCAGCGCGTCGGGGTCGTGCCCGGTAATGGTCCCGGGCACCGCCGTGCTGCGGTGGCGCTGACCCTCGTCGACCAACTTGGACAGGTTGTCGGGGCGAAACACGGGCTGGTTTCGAGACTTTAGCAACTTCCCTGCTGCGAACACTGCCGTGCCCAGTCCCGCCAGGCCGGCTTGGGGTCTGTACTTGCCCAGAGCGGACCTGGTGAGGCGGGGTCTGGCTCCACGCAGGGCTTGCGAGATCAGCCGGCCCAGGCCGGCAGCCAGCTTCACGTGGCCGGCGGTCTTGGTCGGAGTATCGGCCCAACCGGGCACCAGCTGATAGTCGTAGACGGGCTCGCCTTCAAGCAGCTGGCGGCGGGCCAGCTCCGGCACCCGGCCGACGAGCGCTCCGGAATCGTCCTCCTGCAGGCGATACCGATCCTTCAGCCATTTCTTCTGGTACTCCAGTGGTGCCTGCGGCAGCCTGGTGAAGCCTTGCAGTTCCGAGAAACGGCGAATCGCTTCCTCGTCCAGCGTGACCGGTTGCGAGGCGACGCGCTTGGTCAGCGGGGTGACGCGGTAGTCTTCGCCCTCGACCAGCCCCTCTTCAGCCATCCGCTCAGCGAGCAGCTTGAGCACTTTCTCCCGCTGGCGGGCTCGGCCCGGGATCGAGGCCAGGACTTCGCCCGTGCGCGCATTGTTGAACGCCAGGCCGGGCCGGTTGAGGTCGTCGAGAATCCGGTGGAGCTTCTTGCGCAGGCCGACTCCCTGTACTTTCCCCTGCAGGAGGTAGGTAGCAGCCGATTTGACGCGGTCGGGTTGAGAGGCGGGCATCGACATCAGGATGAGGGGGCCTGCTTCATGATCACGTCGGGCATGCGAGGCAGGCGTCTGGAAGAACTCAGCGGGGGTCTGTCTCCCTTGATCGTTCCACTGGGGGTGCGTTCGCACAAGTTGGATCCGCCAGGATCAGCAGCAGGAGCAGGCAGACGCGACGCATGCCGGTCAATTCCTCCACCGCTCCATTTCCAGCTTTTGAATGCGGGCTGACAGCTGCAGGTCACGTTTCAACGCCCGGCTCAGCAGCCACAACACGGGCGACAGCGGAAGCAGCCACAGGACACACACGATCGTGCAGAAGATGACCGTCGCCTCGACCACGAGGTGGCGCATCCGCAAGAACTTCAAGCTACGCACAGTCGGCTCCTACGACTCATCCGCCACCTCGGTCAGCAGGTAGGCGGCCAAGACCAGCCCGCACACGAGCAGGACTGGCATGGTGATCAACTCCACGACCACCTTTCGCTCCTATTTAAAAGAAAAAGGCCGGAATCGGCACTGCGAGTACAGATTCCGGCCCCGACGTAAAGGACCCAGCGGTTACAGCTTCCCCTGGAGCGCGTCACGGAGCAGTCCGCACGCGCGCCAGAAAACCAGGAGCACCAGCACCACCGGCCACAGGATGCCCCAGGCCAGCGCCGTGGGGATATCGTGGACTTCTTCCAGCTTCCAGCCGGCGACAGCGACGGAGATACTCAGCCAGGCCACACCGGCGAACACCAACACCCAGAGCAGCAACACCGACATCCCCTACCACTCCTCGCCGCGGGCGGTCTTGACAGCCAGGACGACGACGTAGCGGGTGATGCCGATCACGGCCAGCAAGGGCCAGGCCACCGCAGCGGCCAGCGCCTTCAGGGGGTCGTCGCACGCCTCTGTGGTCCGGTAGATGAGGATCAGCAGCGCGCCGACCATCCAAAGGAACACCAGGAGCGCCCACCACGGCAGGTCATCCGTTGCCGGCTGGTGCTCAGCCAGCAGCCACAACTCGTTCACTTCCTCATCCTCCTTTAGAGTGCACCATGTTCGCGGGTTTAGAACAGCTCCGGGTCTTCGCCCGTCAGGAGCGCTCGTACGTACGCAACGCCGGCCCACACGCAGAACACCACCCCGTACAGGAACATGGGGTGGCCCGTCTTGACGGTAAAGGCGGCCGCCAGGGCAGCGTTGCCTGCGAAGATCAGCCCGGCCAGGACGGCAGCCGGGACGGATTTTTTAGGAGGCTGCGGCTCCACACTCCCTCTCCTTCTGGGGTTCTGGTAGCGGCAGCGTGGACCGCACCTTCGCCCGCACGTACGCGTTGATCGCCTCCTCCGCTTGCTTCACCAGTTTCGGGTCGGCGTGCTCCAGGATCTCCTGGAACGTGGCGGAGAAGTCTTGACCGTTCTCGCTCATTTCGTCTGGTTCCCTCCAAAGGCCGGTTGACGGGTTAGCAACTCTCGCAGGATCTCCCAGGCCCGCGGACCCCATAGCGGCGAGCTCACGCCGCCGGCCGCGGCCAGGCGAATCGGCAGAGACGCTTCCAGCAGCCGCTGCATCGGGCGCAGCAGCAGCGGCCGGGCTCGCTCCCAGAGTGTAGGGTCGATCGGCGTATGGTCCCAGGACTCGGTCGGGGCCGACTGCGCCTGGCGGCGGAGCTGGTTGATGCGGTACTTCCGCACGGGCGCCATCTCCTGCCAGCGACGGCTCAGATCCTTGGAAAGCTCCTCCAGCATCTGGCCCTGCTCCGAGGGCGGCAGGGCGTGATAGCGACGAACCAGGTTGTCGCTGAACTGCCGGTGCCGGCGGAACTGCTTGGGGATCTGGTTCACGTCCCAGTTGCCCCAGATGTCGTAGTTGGGACTCGTACCCTGCAGGCTCGCCCGGTCGATCAGCCGCTCGCGGAAGTGGTCGCGAATCGGCGTGATCCGTTCCCGCAGGCGCGGGGCAACATCGGTTCGGACGCCGAAGTCCAAGATTTGTCCCTTGGGGCCGAGGTTGCCCGGGTGCAGATCGTTGAGCAGGTTCGTGAGCCGCCGCGGGCGATACCAGACGCGGCGGTTGGCGAGCTCCTGGAACGCCCCCTTGGGGCCGACGTGGACATAGCGTGCCAGTGGAGGCGCCTGCAGCAGGTTCAGGATCGGATGCCGGCGATTCAGCCGGTCGATCAGGTTGGCCTGCTGCCCGTATTCCCGGTGCGGCGACGAGCGACGCACCGGGAGCTTACGAGCCATCAGACCGGCGTAGGTGCCGCCCTTGCGGTCGGCCACATTGCCCACCACCAAGTCCGTCAAGGAGAACTGCCCCCGGCCCAGGTTCTTGACCGTGCGAAACTTGCCGACCGGCATCTCCGAGGCGGCCCGGCGGATCGTTTCAGGCTTCAGGGCGCCGCGCAGGATCTGGCGGACCAGGGCGGTGGAGGCGAGCTTTTCGAGGGCAGGCGGGATCATGCGGGGATTCCTGCGGGTTGATAGGACGTCTTGGCGAGCAGGTTACGCGCCCTTACCGCGACGCCCCGTTCGGTAAGCTCCCGCCCGTCGCGCCACTGCTCGTAGTGGGCCAGTTCGTGACAAAGGGTCTCGGCCACCAGGTCTTGCCAGGCGGCCGAGGAAACGTCTGGCGGACGCTGGCCAGCCAGGTAGATCCGGCCGTCCGCTGGGGCGAAGCCGCCAAAGCCGCACGCCCCGTCCGGTCGGCTCACGGCCGGCGCCGGCACCACGATCACCTCCACCTCGTGAGGGACGGACGTAGCCCGCTGCAGCTCCTGGCAGAGCCGGGTCACGACGCGCCGCACGTTGCGGGGAATGGGGGCGACGAAGGAAGGCTTCAGCGGCATGCGCTACTCCTGCTCTTGCTGCTTAGCTTCGAGCTTGTGCTCCAGGCAGCAGTGCCAGAAGCAGGAACGTTAAGAATCGCACGCTTCGCTCCACGGCTTGGCGGACTGCAGCTCATGCTTCATCCGCAAGACTTCGATCTGCCGGTCGACGGCGAAGGCGAGCGCTCCTGCGGCGAGGCCGACCAGGGCGGCCAGGGCGACCAGCTCGGGGGCACTGCTCGTCAGCAGGAGCCGGGTGACGTTCAGCAAGCTGCCAAGCGCCGCTCCGGCGAGCCAGGCGCGCAGCAGCGCCGCGCCCCTCGGCGGCCGAAACTTCTGGATCTCCTCCGTCTTGGCCTCTTCCACGGCTTTAGGTCTCCTCCCTACAGGACTCCAGCTCGGCCCGCAGCTGGTCCAATTCCTGCTGCAGGCGTTCTAACTCCCAGGTCACGTTTCCCAGGCGCTCTTCCACCCGGTCCAGCGCGTTGCGCAGCTGCTCCACCTTCACCTCGTTCCAGAAGCCTTGGCCGGCCAAGGTGCTGATCAGGCCGGCGGCGGCTGCGGCCAGTCCGGCCTCCAGGCCGCAAGCTGCCAAGAGGATCGGGATCATCAGCGTAAGGGCGATGCCGCATCCGAGCAGGATCTCGGCCAGCGCCCACTGGGCCGCGCTCACCCATGCGGACAGTTTCTTGCGGGGTTCGCTCACGCGTGGCTCTCCTCGCGGTTCTCCTCGCGGTTCTCCTCGCGGTTCTCCTCGCCGTGACGCTTGGGGGGCTGGAAATCGCCCAGCAGACTGCTCAGATACGCGCCGCCCAGTCCCAACCCCATCGCCGGCACAATCGACATCAGGTTGGCCGCCAACCCCCGATTGGACATGAGGCCTTTCTCGGCCAGGTAGTTGTTCAGCAGGTGGCCGCCCAGCCAGCCGCCGGTCAGCCCCAAGCCGGCAAACAGGCCGTGCCGCGCGCCCGTCATCCGCTGGCCCTCAGGAGCCATCAGCGCCCCCAGGGTCGGGTACAACACGGGCGCCACCAGCGGTATGCCCAGCGAGCTGTCCGCCGCCGCCTGCTTCTCCCGAACCGCCAGGACTTTCGCGATCGTCTGGCCCAATTCGTCATGCAGGGCGCCGCCCCGACTGTCCGCGCCGCGCTTGCGCAGGGGTTGCGGCGACTCGCGGGGCGCTTCCCGTTCCCGAGGTGTCCCGTCGTAGACGCGGCCGTCCCCGTCTCCGTCGCGCGGCTGCCGCTTCTTTTTCTTCTTATTCTGGCGCTCGTACTCCGCTCGTTGTTGGGCGGCGTCGTACAGCCCGTACACCTTGCCGCCGACCAGGCCCGCCAGTGCGCCCGGCGCCCCGGCGAGCGCGCCCACGTAGGTCCCGATGCCCCCCGGCAGGACTTCCCGCCGGCGGAGATCGCGCTCTCGGTACTCTTGGCTGTTCTCGCCCAGCGCCTTCCGCAGCGCCTCGTCGCTCAGCCGGTTGGCCCGCATTTCCTGGATGATGCTCACCGGCAGCACCGTCGAACCCGCGATGGTGTACAGGTCGCGCGCCAGGCCGTGCCACTGCCTCGCTAAGAAGCTTTCCGGCACCTTTCCGCCGGTGGTCAGCTTGTTAAGGTCGATGGCGTGGCCTAGCTCGTGCTCGGTGACCGGATTCTCGTCCGAGAACAGGACGACCGTGTCGGTAACCGGGTTGTAGTGCGACCCCCGAACCAACGATGCAAGCACGTTCCCCACCGGGGTGGAAACCGTCCCCAGCAGCTTGCCCAGGAGACTCGTCCGGGGGTTCTGCCACAGGCGGCCGCCGATCTGGTGGTACCACGGCAGCGGCTTGCCTGGATCCTCCCGTCTCCAGAGTATGTCGTCGATGATGTCCGTGCCGCCCAGCCGCACCTTGGTCGTGGACAGCGCCTCGGGCTCGGCTTTTTCCAGGAGCTTCGCCGTTCGCTCCTGCCTGGCGACGCGCTCGGGGTCCATCGACGGGTCTTCCAAGCCCCGCGAGGTCAGGATCAGGTTGGGAATGCCCAGCACCCGGCCAATCGTGTTGGCCGTGAACCGCGATATCGGGCCGCCCTCCTCCACCACCACGGCCCGCTTCTCCCGTTGCGTCACGACGCGGGCAATCTGCTTGCCCAGCCCGTCAGCTAATTGGGTCACTCAGTAAATCCTCCTCAGAACTTGGGCGGGCGCTTCAGCCGCTCGTATCGGCTGTCGCGATACAGGCTGTACGGCCAGCTCAGCGCGTTCAGCAGGTAGCTCGGAAACCACCACAACAGACCGATCCGGTAGCGGAGCGTCTTGAGCGTGTAGTAGCGGCTGACCGCGCCTCCGGCGTAGAAGCTCAGCAGCACCAGCAGCAGATAACTCAGCACGGCGTTTCTACTCCTTGCGCCACAGCCGCTCGAGCCGTTCCCACAGCCAGATCAGGCCGTCAGAGATCAGCCCCAGCACGACCAGGGCCAGGCTGACCACGCTCATCGCCCCCAGCACGCAGAGGAAGATGAACAAGGTGACCAGCGCCATTTCCCAGAGGTTGAAGCCGTCCATACCCCTCAACATAGCGCGGCTGCGATGCTCCCAGAGAGGGGAGAAAGGAGAGGAGCTCGGCGATTTTCTTTTAGCTTCCGAAGGCTAAGAAAAAGCCCTCGCATTTCCGGAAATGCAGGGGCTTGACGTGGGTTTTGGGGCGTCTGAACGCCCAAAACGGGGGCTGGTCACGACGCGGAAGCTCGCACACCATCCGAAGGCGAGACAGGCTATGGCTTTACGTCAGGAGGCCCCTCGCGGGCCGCGAGGCCTCCTGGATGTTGAGGTAGGCGCGGAAGGGATATTTCCCCCGTAGACCGCGGGGGATCGGAGACAGGACGGGGTTATTCATCGTGAGCAGCCACGATTCCCCCGTAGATCGCGGGGGATCGCGCAAAGGCCTGTCCGTGCAAGCGTTGCCTTCGCCCCTAGCTGCCGGGGCGACGACGGCGCCCCCAGGGAACGAGCCGACTAGGTACCCCTTCGCCCCTAGCTGCCGGGGCGACGACGCTAGCTACATCGTGTCCTTCCTGCTTCGCCCCGGTACTGGGGGCGACCAGGATCATCGGCCACCTGCGACGGTTCCGGGACGGCCTTCGCCCCGGTACTGGGGGCGACCAGGCACTCCAGGCCGACCTGACAGTTCCAGGTGACGCTTCGCCCCGGTACTGGGGGCGACCAGGCTTAACCTGCATTTCCAGAAATGCGGGTCAGCGGGCGTTATTCGGTTGTCCGTACCGCCGGTTCACACTTCTCTCCTATCGCCGCCGATAGCGGGTCTTGTGGTATTCGCCGTACAGCAACTCACACAGCCGGACGCCTGCCAGCAGCATCAGCAGGGATGATCCGGTCACACCGATGGCCCACCCCGCACCATGCCAGGCAATTTTGCCGAAGGGGAGCCGGGCTACTTCGGGCGACTCGAGCTCGACTCCCATTCCGCGTAGGGGCCAGCAGCCCATCTTCAGGCCGTCCCAGAAGCAGTCGAGCCAGCCCTCCAGGAAAACACTCTCGGCGACAGGCGCGAGGGCGCGGACCACGATCAGCGCCAGCCCGACCAGCGCCAGCAGATAGAACCAACTTCGAAGCGTCACGAGATTCATCCCTGCAGGTAGAACCATTCCCGCGGCGCAGACTCTCCACGGGAGAATGCGCGTAGACGTAGCAGATGGGCGCGGCTGCACCAAGTACCGGGCAGCCGAGCCACGAACGTAAGGCCAAGAGAGCGGCCGAGATGCGTTTAGCGGTACAGGCTTTCTTTGAGCTTCAGTGGTCAGCCCAGTTGGAGCTGGGTAGCGACCACTTGTCGCTCAGCCGACGTGTTTTCAATGGCCCCTCCCTTCAGTCGAAGATCCGCTGGCCATTGCGGGATCCACCCAAGCCGACGAACAGCCCCACGTCGATCCCGTTCCCCACCGGCCGTTCGACCACCCAGCGGACCATGAATGCGGCCCAATTACGTTCTAGCCCATTGGGATCTGGTTGGTCGCCGAGGAGCTGCTCAAAGATATCGGCTTCGAATATCTTGCGCGTGTCCACAACACCCTCTGTAGCGCGGTTAACCTGATCGCTGTGCGACTCCTCGCACAGCGCACGTGTTTTCATGAATTACTCTCCACCAGGGTCTGGACGAAGACCCTGGTCACGTTGTCGGCCACAAATAACGGAGGAAGCCTGCCGTTTGCCAAGTCGAGGCACATGGCCCTATTCGTGTCCACCCAGGGAGTTACCCGTTGGTGTATTGCCATGACCCACTGCGTGAGAGCCTCGCGCAGCGGCCCCGACGGCCACGTACACGCGAGGATTGGGCGACACCAGGCGATCTGCTCGGGATGGCGCAAACTTCGTGCTTTCATGGGGGACTCCAGAGGCTCCGGGCGATCACGTCCGCCGTCATCGACGCAGGAACGGTGATGCTTTCCAGCTGACTGTGTATACTCCGGATCGGCTTAGGGAGCTGCTTTACCGCGCCCCGTAGCGTAAGGCGGACGCCCCTGGCGCGGTGGTTCAGCGGACCGTGAGGCCAGAAGGAGGAGGTCGTCCGCACACACCAGACCTCGTGGACATATCGGTACAGAGCACGTGCTTTCAAGGGACTACCTCCATACGGCCAACTGCCGAACCGCGGCGCTGACCCGCGACAGATTGGGGTACGGCGCGGTGTCCCACGGTGGGCGGGTTCTCATGGCTGTGCTCCGTAGCGGTGTAGCGCCCACGACATGCTTGTTCCGGCGGCCAGCATGGCGGCGCGCGCTGGACTCCTGCGGAGCGAGTCGATCAGACCCCGCCGAATGCTTTCGATGTCCCAGTAATTGGCGTCGATCTGGTCGCACAGGATGTTCACCATCGGCGTGACCGGCCACACCAGGCGGCTTATGGCCAGGCAGACGCGAGCTCTGGAGCGCTCGTAGGTGCCAATCCAACGTGTTTTCACGGCTTCCTTTCGCTGAGGGTTCTCACCGCCAGGGCTATATCGATCGTTGCGATGGAGAAGGCGGTGCCGACATCGCCGGCTTGTTTGCTCGAGGCCAACCGCAACGCGAGCCAGTCGCTGTACAGCGGGCCGCCAGGTGTGGGAAAAGAATCCTGGTAGCACCAGTAGCGGCTGTAGTACGCGCGGCACGTGAGATCTCTGGTGCGCATGGCTACGACCAGGCGTTTTGGAGGGTTCGAAGCAGCGCGGTGTGGATTCGCCGGCCGATCCGCTCGTAAGGGGCGTTAGCCCCGTCGCGCCACAGCCAGGTGATGTACCAGTCCCAGAAATGCGGGTATTCCGCGACTGCGCCGTAAACGGTGGGCTGGGGCGGGAGGTATGGATGTGCCTCGTAATCGTCGGACGGGAAACACCAGCCGCTTTTAAGTTTGCGAGCGTCCATAGATCTCGGTCTGACGTGAAATGATGAAAACGATCAGCCGCACGAACGGGCCCCGCACCTCAATGAAAGGCTGGTTATAGCGGGCGCGATTCAGCCAGCTCAGCCACGTTCCGTGACCGAGCTGTCTGAAGCACAAGGGGCGACCGCACCAGACGTAGGAGCTATACACCCATTCCACACGGCCTAAGCTGCGAGTGTGCATTTCTGTCCCTCGACGATGGAAGTGGTGGTGTCGATGAGGGCTCTCACCGGAACGCTCGTGAAAGAGAGAGAGCTCCAATAGCCCGCGGCCGGAATAACTCGCCCACCTCGAAGCGGTAGGCGAGGTCGGCCAGCGGGCAGCGGAGCACCGAAGGTCGTCAGGTTGTGCTCGGCCCACGCCGCGGACGTTCGAAGGCGCGGCACAACGTTCGTGTTTTCATGGTTAGGCCTCCGCAGCCTGCGCAGCTGCGAGCACCAAGGAGGGAATGGTCAGGCTCCAAGAGGAGGGCTGATGCTCCCGAATGTTATCCGGTACGGCACCAAGCAGCTCGCTAAACTCCAAGTCGTAGGCGGTGGTCGCAATGGGGCATCGGATAGCTGGCGGCCACCAGAATCTCGACTGGGTGAGCCACGGCGGGTCGCTGCCACAGTAGAGCTGGCGTGTTTTCATCGGCCGATTTCCCCCATGGACTCGAACGACGCGAAGATCATGGTCGGCGCCAGCGTTCGACTGGGGTAAACATAATACCGCTGAAGAATCCCCCACGGGACCCCGCACGGGAGGAGCTCGAACTCGAGCTGGTAGTAGTGGTTGAAAATTGGGCACTCCTCACCGGGCGACCAACCACGTGAGCTCTGGCACCAGTACACCTCTTGGTGCCGGCGTAGCCTACGAGCTTTCATCGTTCAGACTCCGCCACTGTCGCGCAGGCGCGGACCATGGTGGTTACCGGGGTGTCGTTAAGCGCGAGCTTGTACCGCCGAATGCTCGGGGGCACTCCGCGCGGCAACGAGGAGAACTCCAGAGCTTGCCCTACGAGCGCCAGCGCGCAAGTTTTAGTCGAAGGCCACCACGTGCATGCCTGGTACATCCAGAGCTCGTTCTCCGCGCCTATGCGCAAGATGCGTGTTTTCACTGCAGTCTCTCCTGTTCAGCAAGGGCGCCGGCCGGCAGAGGTAGCGCGTCTTCAACGTCTATCCCCCACCCACACCAACCTGGTGACGGCCAGGAATTGGACGTCGCCGAGGGTGACGCGGGTCGAGATGCGGCGGCAGGGGTGTGCGCATTTGGGAAGCACACGCTCGAGGTGGCGGTACAGCTCATGCCAGGTAGGCCGCCAATCAGCGTTATCGAACAGGGTCCTGGCCCTGCTATCGGTGCCGTCGAGCCCCCACTCCTGCGTGTTTCTTAGGTCTCTCGTTCTCATCGTTTTCGCTCCTCTGCTAGCATCTCCGACGTCTGCGTGAGATGCGGCAAGATGAAGCGCCCCACATAGGGGAGGTATAGCGCCGAGTAAATCAGCCGCGGCGGCATCGGTGCAAAACTGGGTGAGGCGTAAAACTGGGGCCTGAACTCGTGTACAAGGGCGAGGACGCTCGTCGGGTTAGCCCGGCACTTCCAGGCGGCGACTCCAAGGTTTCGTATCTTCACGGGCTGGTCTCCACGGTTGCGGCGGCGGCCAGACCTCCACTCTGCCGTAGCGGTACAGATTGGACCACTGGCCCAGCATAATAGTTCTCGTTTTCATGGCTCCTCGATCTCGTCCCGGACTGCCCATGCGATCGTCAGTACGATGTTTGAATATGCGTGCAAGATCGCGAGATTCTCGAAGCCCTGACTGAACATTTCCGGAGCCCGCGGCCAGGCGTCTCGGCACTCGTCAAGTGGGCCAACGGGGGTCATGTCCAGGACGGTGTGCAATTCACGGCACCAGTGATTACGGTAGATGTGTCGTACGTACACGGCTTGCTCCGCAATTGATCGCGAGAGTTCCCCCATTCGTGCGAACTACGGCGCTCGCTGAACGTGGAAGTGAATTTCCGCGGTTGCAATGATTACAGAGGACAGGCGCGCGCACGGAGCGCGCAGCGTGTCGTGTACGTACCTATACGCCCGAGGGCCTGTCCCCCTTAACACTGCGACGTAGGTTTCGACGACGAACGTGCGAAAAGCGCCTTCGGGTCGTTCCAGGATATAAATCTTGCGGTTGCGCATGGACTCAACCTCCAAGCAACGCCTGCGACTCCCTCCACGTGATGTCCACCAGCCGGAGGAGCAGCGGGTCTCGCACGTCGTTTCGCAGGATGAAGAGCTGCTTACGTAGCGGCAAATGTGCCAAACGTACACTGAACGGAACCAGCTTCAGCAAGCCCAAGTCGTACTCCCAGTCTGAGTACGCGCGATCGGGCAGACTCCCCCCGTCGGGCGTGCTGTACGTCCAGGTTTCCGGCGTAATCCGTCTCGTTTTCATATCTGCTTCACCTTATGCCGGTACGGAGTCGTCGGGTTGCGAAGCGTACCGTACGTGCCGCAGCAACGCCTGCAACTCCCTCCACGTGATGTCCACCAGACTGAACAACAGCGGGTCTCGCACGTCGTTTCGCAGGATGAAGAGCTGCTTACGTAGCGACGAACACACGCTGGGAGGAATCAGCTTCGGCAAGCTCAAGTCGCGCCCCCAGTCTGAGTACGCGAGATTGGGCAGACACGCCCAGTTGGCCGCTTTGTAAACCCAGGGTCCCGGCGTAATCCGTCTCGTTTTCATATCTGTTTCACCCTTGCGGCGACCGTCCGTGTCGTGGACCAGTGCCAGCTGACAGTCATTGGCCGGTACAAGCTCCGGTACAAGCTGGCGATCAGCCGATTTCCCTGGCTGTTCCTGAGGTGTCGGAGAACGTCGTCCAGCGACGTTTCCAGCGTGAGCCGCATTTTGGACAGCACTTCCGACGGGGGCTGTGGCTGACCCGGGCGGGTTGACGGCAGATTGAGAGCGACCCTCGTTCGCATGGCTACTCCCAGAAGAGAAGGACTCGGACAAGACAACGTGCCTGCGCTACTCCACCTCGGCCCGGACCGCATGAATGATTTGTCGGATCCAGCGTCTGTATAGCTGGGATGCATCGTCCAGGCTTTCTGTCTGCGTGGAGCGAGCTAGTAACCACTGATCGCAGAGGCTTCTGAATGTTCCCCCGGGCCGCAGGTGCGGGTAGTAGTGCAGCGGGCGACACCAGCCGTCGAGTTCGACGCGACGTACTTTCACAGCAAGCTCCTTGGGTCCACGACGAGATGGTGTAGACCTGCCCAAGTGAACCCTCTGTCGATCAAACAGTCGATCAGCGGCCAAGTAAGCTGCTGGCGTATCTGCCACACCACTCCTACGTACACCCAGTCCGGCGGCCCCTGGTCGAGCATCAGATGCCAGTAGATCGGACCGTGCTGCGAATGTAACCGACCGGGGCCCCAGCGGTTGGGCGGCTCGCCAAGGACACGTGCCTTCATTCCGCCAGCTCCATAGCGAGGTACGTCAGAGCTTGCATGTGGCGACACGACTCATGCAGCGGCCACATCAGGACGGGGCGCATAGGCTGAAATGGCCTACGGTACCAACGCGATCGCGGCCCGCAGGCGTTCAAGATCGTAAGTTGGCGCTGGCCGAAATGGTCCGGTCGAGCCTCTCTAACGTTTCGATGCACCTTCACAAGGACTCCTTAAGAAACACGTGGCGGGCTGCTGGAATCCCCCGCCTTCAGGCGGGGGAGGATGTCAACCTGCGTCCCGGCAAAAACGGCCTGCTCCCAGACCTCGTCCAGCCGGCAGAGCCGACCGCGATGGTCTGGAAGCAGGCCTGGGAGGTGTCCCGCGTCGTCTCTTACGCGGTACCCTGCTCCGCTTCCTCCACCTGCTTCCGCCGGGAGCGCTTCCGCGCGGGCTGTTTTGCGGCCTCTTCTTCTGCCGGCTTCTCCGCGGCCGCCTTACGCGACCGTCTCTTGGCGGGCTTGGCCGCTGGCTCCGATGTGGCGTCGAGCGTCACCGCCTCGGCCGGAGACGGTTCAGACTTGGGCGCGATCGGCTCCTCCGCCTCGTCCACGCGCTCAGGCGGGTCGAACTTGGGAGCGGAGGGCTGGTCGCCGTCATCCAAATAGCTCCGTGCCGGCGGTACATAGGGACTGGTGGTGGCGGCCCTCACCTCTTCCACCTCGTCCTGCACTTCCTTGATGCCCCGCTTGAACTCGGTGATCCCGCGGCCCAGCGAGCGGCCAACCTCCGGCAGCCGCTTGCCGAACAGCAGTACCGCGATGATCCCGACGATAATCATTTCCACGGGGCCGATGCCCCCGATGAACCCCAGTAGCATGGCTTTCCTCCGCTAAGAAAACGACCGGGCGGCTGTGGCAAGCCGCCCGGGGTCCTAGTCGTCTTTAACGTACCGTAGACCCGAGTGGCGGCGGGTCTACGCAACCAGGTAGCTGATGAGCCACCACGCGAGGCAAACAACAACAGCGGCGGTCGCAGTCAGGATCGCGAACGCGCTGATCACCCTTCAGGCGGTCTCCTGGTGGACCTCCTGAGTAGTTTGAGACTTGGTCGCCGACTTCTCGGGGGGCGCCAAGTATGGGTCCTCAATCGCGACGTAGGCGTCGCCGCGGTCGAATGTGGCGCGGATGATATTCACGCTGTCTGCGAGCCCGCGGCACAACCGCCGCAGCAGGCCGGGGAACAGCAGCACGAACACCACACCCAGAATGACCATCTCCCAAGGGCCCGGTGTGAACAATCCGAACAACATTGTCTCAGTTCTCCTGTAACGAGGGTAAGGAGGGGGGACCACAGATTGTTCCGCCATAGCGGCGGAAATTTAGTAGAGGGAACCGTAAATGCAAAGACCCCGCCCTGCCAGGAGACAGGACGGGGCACGTAGTCGGAGCGGAACGTTCGGGCAGAGCTCCCCGTGCTTTTCGAGGGACCGCCGGCAAGCGGTCAAACCACGCCTCCCTGAATGGGGAACAGAAGCTGCCTGGCGCGAGCGGCCAGGCCAATGAGATCCACGTCTTCCAGACGCAGCACGACGGCGTCCTCGTCGTCGTGCCAGTCGTCCCGATACCACACGTCCGGCCCGCAGGCCTCTTCCACCGCCGTGACGAGCTCCCGCAGCAGGAGCTCCGCTTGAACAACGTCTATCATGGCTGGTCACCGGTTAAACAGTGGTTCAAGCTATTCCCCACACGGAAAGCTGCAGCAGCACTTCGAGATGGTGTGTCAGTTCGACGGCCGCCACCGCGCCATTGGTGCCGAGGTTGCTGTCGATCCAGCGATGGAAAGCTCGGTCCTCGAGCAGGTCGTCTCCGGCCCACGACATGGGCACGTAATAACCAACTGGGGGACACTCGGGAGACCGGTGCAGAACCGATCGTAGCCCGTCCGACAGGCTGTCTCGCCACATTCCCAGCGAGGTGCGCAGGTGCGAGCCCAGCCAGTTCACGTAAAGCGGCGTCTCTGCTTGAATGAGGAATGGAGGACCGATCCCGTAGAAACACAGCGGTTCGCCGAAGTCTCGTGCTCTCATTCCTGAACCAGGTACTCTACTTCCCAGCGCAAAATATTCTGCGCCTCGGTCAGGATTTCGTCTACCGGGTAGCAGCGCTCCCACATCTCGGGGACGACACGAGGCCGGCCTGTGGCCTGGGCGAATACCGCCTCAGACACACAATACACGCAGCTGCACTCGTCGCTTCGCTGGAAGCGCAGGAGGCGGAGGGGGGCATAGACCGGCCGTGACCGATTGTTAACTCGTTCTCGCAGCTTTCGTACGCGCATGGCTCAGCTCCTCGGACGGGACTCTCGAAGTAATCTCGTAAGGGCGATTCCCATGCACCTGTCGATACCCCAGACCGTCGTGTAGTAGACCGTCCATTGACCGCCGTAGAAGCTATGGTAGACCCCTAGGAAAGCCATCGCGCCCGTGCGCGTAAATCGTGCATGGGTGGACCACTTCCGCTTGCCAACGCGTTTTTGCAATTGCCGTGTGCGCATGACCTATCTCAACTCCGACGAAGCGTATCGCGTAGCAGCCGCTCTAGGCCTGCGTACGTGTGATCTTCGACGTCCCAGTCCAAGACCCGTCCCAGGTGGAAAGGAATCATCAAGGGAGTCCCAACCAGCTGCGACAAGGTTCCGTCGTAGCTCAGCAACCACGGAATGCGGCACACACCCAAGCAGCTCACATTCCGAAGGTAGGCGCAGCGAACGAAGACGGACCGACGTCGCTTGGCAGTCCTCTCCATCAATTTTCGTGTACGCATAACACTACCTGTTCGGGCCCCAGGTTGGGGGCAGCCCAAGAGATTCCAATACTGACGCCACGGCCTCCTCGAAGCGCACGGAGGCCCTGTCCAGCGGGTCGTGAAGCCCTTCCACGACGGTCCACCACTGCCACCGGCTCGTCCCCTGAGACGGGCCTGACGACAGCCAGTGCGGGAAGAGCGGGTCCACGAAGGGGTCCTGGAATGCATCGTTCGGAAAGGCGTAGAACGCCTCCCAGGAAAGGGGGACGACGGTACGTGTCTTCATGTGTCGAGCTCCCCGAGAGTCTGGTCGATGGTTTCCCTGGTGTGCTCTATGGCGTGATCAGCGCCCCACTTGTTCCACGCGTTTGCCCCGTAGACGTCGAGGGGGCTCATGGCCCAGAAGGCGGCGTTGCGCAACGGCCAGACTGGCCAGGTATTCAGGCTCGCCTGTTTGGGTAAAAGTCGTAGACGCATAGCGGTCATCTCCGCAGGGTTTAGAATGCGCGAAGCGGCTACTGCCACCGGTTCGAAGAGCCGACTCCCTCCCACATTACCCAGCTCTCCAGGGTATCCACCGTACGGCGAAATGGCCCCGCCACGGCTGCCCCTGCGTACCGAGACACTTTCCTTGCAGTCTCTACGTCGATTCGTCCGTACCACACACGCGCATACCCCAGCCGCTCCGCAGGTACCCGCTCAGATAACTGTCGACTACGCATCGCTTGTCCCCATTTCCGGAAATGCGGCCTCGTCTCCCCAAAGCAGACGCAACCGCTCGACGTTGTTCAATTCGACAGCCCAAACCAGGGCGTGCGGGGTCGACTGCCGGAGAAATAACCCGGCCGCGCTCATGTCGTAGTCGGGGTAAACCCGCCTAGCCATCCCGCGAACCCGAAAGGTGTGGGCGAACAGGCTGGCAACCAACTCGAACCGCGATCCGAGGAAGGAGTTCGTGTGGCGTGGTCGCCAGAGCCGCAGCAGCCGCCGCCAGAGCGACGGCTTGGGTGAAAGATTACGTGTCTTCACGGATTAGCCTCCCGACTGCCTCTTCGACTTGCGGCGACGCCCAGTCCAGCCCGGGTATCGGCGCCATTGCGAGACGGAACACGTCGCTGGACCAGCTTTGCAGTACCCGCCCTGTCAATCGTGCGCCCTGCGGCGTGAAGCAGATATGGTCGATGAGGCGGTGTCGGTCCAGCGGCGGGCACCACGGTCCGCCTGGGTGATTACGAAGACTACGCGTCTTCATGTGTCGAGCTCCCCGAGAGTCTGGTAGATGGTTTCGCCGGTGTGCTCTATGGCGTGATCAGCTTGCGTGTCCTCATGTTTGGGGGTCTCACCAATAAAGACAGTAGCGAGCATCCTCCATGACAATCCGGTAGCGGTCATTCAAGAAATCCGCCTGCAGGTCGAACGCATGCGATAACGGCTCGCGGACAGAGTCGACCAAGATGTTGTGGGCCCGGACGACGTTCGTGATCGGGCGGATCCCTGGACTATCCAGGGGCGGCAGTTTGTGCTCCAGCGTGCGAGTACGCATACCTCTCTCCCACAGAAAGAAAGGCCCGCCGGACGAAGCCGCCCGACGGGCCCCAGCGACAGACGGGAGGGCCCTACCCTCCCACACCCAAGACACGTGTCACCACCAGCGTGGTCTGCCCCAGCGCGGCAGCCGGGATGGCCTCCACCAGCAGCACCACGTGCTGCCGGCGGTTCTCGTCCAATACGTCCCTGAAGCGCTTCTCAACGGGCTCCTCCAGGAACGCGATCTGATACGTCTCGTACACGGACGGCACGGCCGGGTCGTGCACGTCGGTCACGGTGACCCCGCCCAGCACGTCCCCGTGCCAGACGGCTTCCACCTGGATCTTGCGGACCTCAGGCTTCACCCGCAGCGTGCGCTGGGCCTCTTCCTGCTCCAGCATGTCGATCGTCTCGTGCAGCAAGCTGATCGTCAGCTTGCGCAGCTCTCGGTTCCCTTCCTTGTCCAGGTACTCCCGCAGCATGCGGATTCGCCGGCGGGCCATAGCTTCCTTGGCCTGCAGGTGCATCTCCGCCTGGGGGCGCGGTTCCTGCGCCTGGGCACGGGTCGCATCCAGCAAGAACGCCAACATGACAAACGCGAGGATCTTCAAGTCCCCTCCTCCTCTTTGGGACCCTGTTACAGCGTGGCTGCCCGGCGGGCAGCAAGAACACGTAAATCTCTCACAGCAGGCTGAACGCGGCGCGCTCGATCATCCGCGCGGTGTCAAACCGCCACTCGGCCATATCCCAGTACATCGCGTTTCGCAGCCGCACGAACAGCCTCCGCGGCGCGTCGCGGCACTGGGTGTCCATCTGCCAGCACAGCGCTCCGCGGCTGAAACATAGCCCGGTGTAGGTGCCGTCGCGTCGGAACGGCATATGTCGAATTAGCACCTCTCAATACTCCCAACGAAAAAGCCCGGCGACCACCAGGACCGCCGGGCTGCGTAGAACGGATTCGAAGTCCTATCCGCCGTGGTACTCCAGCGAGGAGAACGACAGCGTCGAACCCTCGTTGACCACCATGTCGCCGGCGCTAGCCGACCAGGTGACGTTGGTGATCACGCAGTACTTGGCCCTGTAGGACGCCTCGATCTCGGTGTCGCAGGTATTGAGTACCGAAAAGTCGAGGATGTTGCCAGCGGCCTGGCAGACATCGCCGTAGCGCTGGTAGTAAGCGGCCAGGAGCGCCTTGGGTCCGACCACGCGGCGGACCGAAACCTGGCCTTCGCTACGGCCGGCGACGTAGTATACGCGCCGAGCCTGCAGCTCATAGAGGCGAGAGAACGTCTGGTTGAACGACCCGACCACATCCTGAGTCAGCAGGCCGGCCGTGCCGACACCGCCGAACGTCAGCCGGGCGCCCTCGGCTGCGAACGCGCCACCGAATTCACTTGTGGTGCGCTGGAACAGTTCCACGTGTTAAAGGCCTCCTGCCTTAGATAACCAGTTGGACGCGGCCGCCGTTGAGCGCGACGGGGATGTCCAGGAACATGTCGATCACGACCCGGTCCCGCAGTACCAGGTGAGGCCGCACGGTGATGTCGGTCCCTTCCATGAGCCCGAGGACCTGGCCGCCGAGGTCCGGATGGTCGTCCTCGGTCTTGAGCACTTCGATCAGCGACTCCAGCTCCAGCTGGATCCGCTTGCGAACGCCGGGGACGTTGTTCACGCGACCCTTGAACGGCTCGACCGTCTCCCGCACGCGGAAGGTGATCGAGTCCAGGTTGCGCGTGATCATTTCCTCGCGCTCGTTGATATCGTCGGTGTCGCCGGTCGTGACGGCGTGGCGAGTCACGATCTGGCCGTTGCGCAGCTGCTGGACGATCCAGACGCCGGAGGCGGCCATGATGTCCAGCTGCGTGTCGTTGAAACGGCGCAGCCGCGGGATGTCGGTGAAGCCGGCGATCTCGTAGTTGGTCAGGCTCTGGTGTGGACGCACCCCCGACGCCAGGCCGGCCAGAGCCGCGGCCAGGAACATCGAATCCTTCTCGACGCCATCGGTCTCGATCTTGTCGGGGAAGACGGCCCGCACGCGGCGCGACCCCCAGGTGCCGGCCATCCGTGCAATCTCCTCGGCCTCTTCGGTAGCCGAGAGGTTGCGCCAGATCTCGATCTTCTGCGGCGTGGTGACAGCCGAGATGTGGCCGCTGACCAGGCGGAGCGAGGTCTCGTTGATGACCTCGTCCACAACGAACTCGGTGTAGGTCACGTTGCCGAAGCCGTCGCCCGTGTAGAGGTAGCGGACGATGTCTCGCGGGCGGACGCCCAGCTTTACCAGGCTGGCGTTGCCCGCCGGGATCGACAGCAGCGTGTACTGGTTGCCGGAGGTTTCCGGGTCGTCCTCCAGTGTGGCCAGGACTTCCTCGCCGTCGTCCGAGGTCTCGGCCGTGAGGATCGCCTTCTCCGGCACACCCTCCAGACCGGTCCACAGCACACGGTTGAAGTTCTGCTCGGCCGACGACTGGGCGTTGACGTGCGCCAGGAACAGGTTGAGGACTTCTCGGTCATGCGTCAGGGGCACCAGGCCGTACACCTCGCGGCCGACCAACGCGTCCAGCGCCTCTTCCCAGGCTGTCCGGTCGTTGGGGTCCGCCACCGCCAGGTAGGCGACGTCGCGGCCGTTCGCGTTCAGCAGGGCGTTGTGCACGCCGTGCTTGAGCGGGTTGTCCGTCACGTTGTCGCCGTCGATGGCGTCGTCCAGGTCCGCCGGGTCGTTGATGTAACCCAGCGACCCGACCAGGTCCTGCTTCCAGGCTCGGTACTGCACGTACAACCGCCCCCAGCCCTGGCTCGGTTCCGAGTACACGTCCAGGGGTTGCGGGACGCCGTTGTCGGTCCAGGAGGGGTGGTAGGCGATCAGGCCCGAACTGACGCAGATCTCGGTGCCGGCGTCGTTGACTTCCCAGTTCATCACGGGCGCGAAGCCCTCGCGGCCGGCCGGGATCTCCATCTCCGGCACGCGGATGTACAGCGACAGCGAGACCTCGGCCCCGCCGGGGATGGCGTCGTCCAGGTCATGGCCCAGCACGATCGTCTTGAGCTCGCCCTCGGTCTGGGGCGTCACCGCCACGACCCACTGGTCACCTTTGCGCAGCGTGGAGCCGGTGAGCGTGAAGGTTACGCCTTGCGTACCGATCGCGATGGCCGCGCCGCTGGTGACCACGTCGTGCGGACCAGAGATGTCGGTGCCGCGGTCGGTGACCACCGAGATCTGCGGGTACGGGGCCACCCCGATCACGCCGCCGCGCGTGACCGTCACCAGGTAGTTGACGGCGGTCGAGCCGGTGTAGGTGCCGCCGGCCGCCGTCGACGGCGCGGTGTAGGCGTCCGACACGGTCACCTGCCAGGTCTGGCCCTCCACCAGGTCGTCCGGCGGAACGTTATCGTCGTCTGCCGAGTCCGAACAGCTCGCGCCGGCGTCGACGTCGAAGGTGACCTTCAGGCCGCGCGTACCGATGGCAGTCGGCATGCCGCCAGCCGCCGGCACCACGTCGGTCTGGTCATCCTGGCCCGAGGCCGAGATGACCCGCAGCCGGGCCGTCGTCAGGTCGCCACCCGTCGAGCTCTGGGTGACGATGATCGTGTAGGTTTCGTCGAGGTAGCCGCTTTCCAGGCCGGAGTAATCCGTACCGTCCGCGGTCACCGTGATGCAGTTATCGGGGCCGTCCAGCTTGATGACGGACCCGTCGGCGACCTGCGTCTCGCCGTTGGCCGGATCGGCCTCAGGCGTGGTATCCACCGTAGCGGCCACCGGATCGCCTATCAGGTCACGCACGTAGGTCCAGCGGGTGTAGACCTCGCCGTTGACCGTGGCGACCACCTTGACCGTGTCCCCCAGCTGCACGCCGCGATCCAGCAATTCGGCCGAGCGGGGATAATCCGCGCCGTTGGATTGGAACGAGATGCTCGAGGAGCGGACGCGGTTCTTGTAGCCGGCCACCTTGGTGATGGTGGAACCGGCGCCGACCAGGTCCTCGAAGTACTTCAGCAAGGCGTCGGTCAGGTAGAGCCGCGTGTAATCGCGGTCCACCACGGCACCGGCCGGCCGGTTGGGCCAGGTGTAGCAGTGGTCGCTGACGCGATCGTAGTAACCGAGGAAACCGAGCTCCCGCTCGTCCGTCTCATCAAACCGGACCAGGTGTGCATGACCACCGACGACGCAGGCCCGCAGAGCACGGGGGAACGTCTGGGGATCGCGCCGCAGAACCTGATCGACTTCCCACTGAGGCCGCTGATAAGCCACTGGCGTTTAGGACTCCGTTCCTAAAACACAAGAAACCCGCCAGGCACAGGCCTGACGGGTTTCGCGTTCATCGCTACCCGTATTGTCCGGAGGTCACTCGTCGTTGATCGTCGGGTTAAACACCGCGTTGAATACCACACGGCGCAGGACGGGCGCTTCCTGAACGAGCTTCCAGCTGTCAGCGAGGGCCCACCCGACGGTGATCGGGACGGTGTAGTGCTCCTTGTATTCCTTGATCCGACTGACCGCTCCCAGCTGCTGCACCTGGAAATCCATAAGGCCCAGCGTCTGGACGATCACGTGGCTGTAGTGGCGAAGCACCCGCTTGACTTCCGCAGCCAGGTACTCGCAGGCCATCCCGTCCTTGCCGCCGTTGATGACGAACAAGGTGTGGCTGCCGACCTCGAGCTCCGTGTAGTTCTCCTGGAAGTCTTCGCCATACCCAGCGAAGCTCCCGATCCCCCGGCGAACAGACGCAACGCTGTTGCGGCGGATCAGGATGGCCGGTCGCTTCTCCGTCAGTTCCGGAAGCTCCCGGGTAATTGCTTCAATCTTGATCTTAGTTTCGCCAGCTTCCGGGTCCCACACCAGACGACGGAGCACCTCCATCTCCGTGGAGGTCGGCGCGTTGGCGAAGTGGTGGATCAAGAACTCCCGGAAGAACCCGGTCAGCAGATGTCCCTGAGCCCCAGCCGCGCAGATCTGGGAGACAACCTTGAACGCCAGCTGAACGCCGTCGTCGTCGAACTCGATGGTCGTGTTGGAGTTGGCAGTCATCGACTAGCGCGGTTGAGCAGCCGGCGGTAGACCAGCCTGGGATCTACATCCCACTCTAGCAGCGAAATGCGCGGTAGCGCTACGGAGACCTGACGAGCCTGACCTTTCTGCGGCGACTCAGGCTTGGGGGCAGACGGTATTTGAGGCGGTCGGGGTCGCGGAATGTGTGGCATGGTACGGCGTATGCCTGAAGCGGCGGCATAAGTGGCGTGTCGGTTTCACTCCAAGTTAACCGAAGTGACGGTGCAAGGCGAATTCGGGACGTCCACAATTCCGCCCCCAACACCGGGGCGGCGGGCTGGCACGGGTGACGGACCAGCCGCAGAGCTACATTCCGCCCCCAGCACCGGGGCGGCGGTGCATCGCCTGCGGACCGCTAGACCGACGCGACATCCGCTGTGCGCCCGAAGACGCCCGGGCGCCGGCGTATTTCGCGATGGGACTGGACCATTTCACGCGCAGCCAGCCCGCGTGACGGTGCGATATCTTCAGTCCTCGCTGCGCCCGTTTGACCCTGGGCGTCGGGGTGGCGGGCAGGTAACACGGAATTCGCTTCTACCTGCCGAAGCTGCGGTACTGCAGCCACGCTGGATCATTCAGCCCCAGAGACCGGCCTGATAGCGTCACGCGTAAAGGAGAAGCAGGTCGAGCCTGCTCCTCCTGACGCACGCTTGCGGAAAACAAACGGGTGGGGGCCCGCCAGCACGGCCGACCCCCACCCTGCACGAACTACGTCAGCGGATCAGCAGAGACGCGAACTAGACCTCGCGGCGCGCCGCGAAGGGGCGCCCTGCGATCCGGCCCAGCAGTTGCTGGACCCCCGGCTCGTGCGCCGGCGACCCTTCGGCCCCCACCGCGCTGGCACCGAAGGCCAGGGCCACGGTCAGAACCTCGGCGAACTGGTCCTGGGTCATCACGGCCGCGAGGAGATCCTCGGGCGTGATGACGGAGGCCGCCTCGTGAATGACGACACCGTCTCCGTCGGTCCAGCGCTGCCACACGCGGGCGCCGTTGACCGCGGGCTCCAGCTCCGCGCTGACGCGGACGCTGCGCTCCGGGGTGTCCTCGAACGTGGGCACGGTGGCCAGCGTGAACGCAGCCACCAGCAGCGGAGTAGCCGCGTCGACGTGCTGAAGGCCCGAACGAGCCTTCCGCGCGTGACGCAGAGCTTCCGTGCGAGCCTTCCGCTCGAGGGTCTCCCGGACCCACTGCTGGTGCTCCAGCGGGTTGGCGACGTGGACCACCACGTCCAGAGCCAGCGTGGTAGGACCGATCGTCACGATCAGCTGGTCGCCCGCGCTGATCGTCACTTCGGCGTCGGCGGGAACGTCCGTGGCGGGGCTGACGCCGATCCCGGTCACGTACACGGCCCGCGTGGAACGGGCCCGCTCGTCGAGCAGCTCGCTGAGGTCCAGCGGCTGCGGGTTCAGCCCACGCTTCTCCTGGGCCGCCTGCAGACGGCTGGCGGTGAGCAGGTAGCCGGCTGCCGTGGTGGCGGCCGAAGCCTTCAAGAACTTCCGGCGGTTGAGAGCGTGCACGACTCTCTCCTCCTCTCAAATGCGGCCTCAATTGGGCGAGGCCTCCCCCTGCCGGATTGACGCGTACATCCGGCGAATTTTCCGCTGCTTTTCCGCTACCAGGTCCTGCATCGCCACGGCCTGGCAGCGCATGGCTTCTGCTTCTTGAAGTGTTGCGCGGCTAAGCTGCAGAAGCGTGCAATAACGCCGCTTCCACGTCTCTGACCTCCAGGCCGCCCAGATGGCGACCCCGGTGAGCAGGGTGACTAGCCCGAAGTTACCCATCGCATCCTCCTCCTCGGCGAAACCCCCACACAACCCACGGGACGGCCACGCCAATCATGGCCGCCCACAACAGACAGCATTTCCAGAAATGCACTAGGGCAGCGGCAGCTGCCCCGGAATCTCGATCCCGTAGATCGGATCGCTGTACGCGGCGAGCCGCAGTACGGCACTGACCACGATCGGGGTCCCCCGCACCTCTGCCAGGTGCTGGATGCCGTCCACGTACCAGCGGTTGTCGTTTCTCCTGTCCACCCACACGTCCTGCTCGAACAGCTGCGGAGCAGCGATCATGCGGGCGCGGGTGACGACTGCGTCGTCGATGGTGCCCCGGCCTGAGAGATCCAGGTCGGTATGGTGCCCGTGCGGGCTCAGCTCGGCCCACACGATCCCGTACGGGGCGTAGTAGCCGCCCTCGAAGCCCGTCCCCAGGCACGTTTCGCAGAGGGCGTCGGTGACCTCCTCGGTATCCGGGGAGAGGCAGTGGCAGGGCGTGCCGTAGAGCCTCCGCTTAAGCAGGTAGCCCTCAATGCCGGCCCCCTGCTCGAACCGCAATCTCTCCTGCCGGAGGATATCCCGGGCGATCCTCCAGTCGCGGCGGCTAAGCGTACCGAATCCGTCGGCAGGAGGCGAGAGGTAGACTCCTGAGGGGGTCGTGAGTTCTACCCGGTAGTGCGTCCAGCGGGTCTTGCCCCAGACGCGCTGATCGCCGTCCAGAAGATAGCCAGCCCCGATGACCGGCGGACCGACGTCCTCCCAATCGTCAGCGTCAGGAGTGCCGGTCCGCCCGGTCTGGAGTTGGAATACGTGAGGCTCAGGATCCGAGAAATCCTCAGCCAGTTCCCAGCCCACGTAGGTCGGGCCGGTGGTGAGATAACTGATGATCAGCCGCTTGAACGGCCAGTGGCACGCAGAGACGCGGGTGGGTCGATCGCAGGACATACCCCCATGGTAGGCCGGGAGCCAGATCCTACGAACTGCGGTCGAAACCGTAGTTCCGACCCGCATGTATTTTGCCATTAAACTAGCGAGAATTTAGCACTCGCCTGGTAGCCGTCCAGACCGCGGAGGTCGCGCCCTCGCAGACTCGGCTGAGAATAGTCCTGCTAACGCGCTCCGCAGCGCCCGAACGCAGGGCCGCCCAGAAGCGGTTGAATAGTTCGCCGAAGAGGACTTCGCGGTAACACCGCTTGTCGGGTAGCGAACCGACCATAAGCGCCCTCTTGGGAAGCACTCGAGTTCTCATCCTACGCCTCCTCGGAGAGCTTCTCGACGGCCTGCAACACGTCGAGGGCTAGCTGAAGCGTCAGTCTGCTCCACAGCTCGGCGTAGCAACGCCGCCGGTCAGGGATTTTGCAATTATTATCAGCGTCTTCGGGCATCATAGGGCTGATCACGCTGTGCCAGCGATCCGCACTGCGCACCAGGTTACCCGCCATTCGCCGCGTCTTCATGTGGCACCCCCCTGAACGGTACGCTCAACGTGCTCTCGGACGTGTAATCCCCAGTTGGCTTCTAAGCAGAGCCATAAACTATCGTCGTCGATACCGTAGCGGTAAATGTTCGCGGCTCGCACGTCAGCGAGCACGCGGTGTCGCAGACTGTCCCCCAGTTGGCGAGTTCTCATCGTTCTGCGCGAGAGACCCCGGCATTCATGCCGGGGAGGGATAGCGCGGCACGCGAAGCGTGCCCCTTCCTCTCACATCCTCCGTTTGGCTGGCTATCTTTACACAGATCAGGTATAATGTGTGAATGGAAATCAAGCGAGCGTACAAGTTCAGGTTCTATCCGACGCCTGAGCAAGAAATGATTCTTGCCAAGACGTTCGGCTGCGTTCGCTTTGCTTACAACTACATGCTTCGTCTTCGGACGGACGCATGGATGCAGCGGCAGGAGCGCATCGGATACCACGAAACTTCTGCGGCACTTACGGCGCTCAAAAAGCAGCCCGAATACGCTTGGCTCAACGAAGTGTCCAGCGTCCCTGTCCAGCAGTCGCTTCGCCACTTGCAATCCGCATTCGCCAACTTCTTTGCCAAGCGCGCCAGCTACCCGCAATTCAAGCGGAAGAATGGACCTCAATCGGCGGAGTACACGACAAGCGCGTTCAAGTGGGATGGCAGGTCGCTCAAGCTGGCGAAGATGAGCGAACCGCTGGCCGTTCGATGGTCGCGCCAGATACCGAAGGCCGCCAAGGTCACAACCGTGACGGTCAGCAAGGACTCCGCCGGGCGGTACTTCGTGAGCCTGCTTTGCGACGATGTGGTCGCCAAGAAGCCCGCCTCGAATGGAAAGGTTGGCGTTGATCTTGGACTTACTCACTTCGCCATCCTTTCTACTGGCGAGAAGGTCGCTGCACCAAACACGTTCCGCAGGTACGAAAAGAAGCTGGCGAAGCTACAGCGGCGGCTCGCCAAAAAGACCAAGGGATCGAACCGCCGAGAGAAGGCAAAGCTCAAAGTTGCACGTGTGCATGCGAAGATCGCGGACGCTCGCAGGGACTTCCTGCACAAGCTATCAACCAGGCTGATAAACGAGAACCAAGTGATCGCCATTGAGAGCTTGTCCGTGTCGAACATGCAGAAGAACCGTTGCCTATCGAAGGCTGTCAGCGATGCAGGCTGGTCTGAATTCGTTCGGCAACTGGAATACAAGGCCCGCTGGTACGGGCGTGAACTGATAGGCATCGACAGGTGGTATCCGTCGTCAAGGCGTTGCTTTGATTGTGGATACACCATGCCAAAGATGCCGCTCAGCGTGCGTGAGTGGGTATGTCCGGAATGTGGATCAATCCACGACCGGGACATAAACGCCGCCCGCAATGTTTTGGCCGCCGGACTGGCGGTGTCAGCCCATGGAGAAGCTGTAAGTCCTGTGTGCATGTAAGTGCGCATTGGCTGGCTTCGGTGAAGTGGGAATCCCCGCCCTTCAGGGCGGGGAGGATGTCAAGCTCCTCTCCTCAATTGGAGGCGCCGGGACTTGCACCCGGGTCCGGTCAGGTTGCCTGGACAGCCCCAGGTCTTCACGTGGGCCTTTTCCCGGTTAGCAGCTGCCCTCTTGGCCCGCCGTCGATCCTGAGCTCGCCCCCTTACCACCAGCCGTGAGTGTCGATTCGCCCGAAGGCCTTGCGGGCGTTGATCGCCACCTTCTGGCGCACCACGAACTCCTCCCACTGCATCTGCAGGTCCTTGGAGGAGGCCAGGTACTCTTTCTCCTTGTTCCTGTCGTCCACCGTCACGCCGCCGGCCTGGTAGGGCAGCCGGTTCCGCCGGTAGTGCTCGGCCGCGGTGCGGAACAGCATCGCGTGGATGGCCCGCAGCCACATCTCCCGGAACGGGAAGTTGCTCACCCGGAAGACTGCCACCGGGGGCGGCTGCTCGTTCCAGTACTGCACCGGCCGCACGATCGCCTGCACGATCTCGGCGTCGTCGAACTCCACGTCGTCCAGCAGCAGGTTGTCGTTGGCGTGGCTGTCACGGATCGACAGCCGGATCTCGTTGATCGTCGGTGGCCCCTGGCCGAGCTCCTCGACCGGAGCAAACAGCGAACGCTCCACCGACAGTAGCGCGCGATTGACGAGCACCAACTCGCCGTTGGTGTCCAGCACGCCCCAGGAGAGCTGGTAGATGCCAGCCTTGGAGGCGACCGCTGCAGTCAGCTGGGCGCGGACTTTGCCAGCGGCCGCATCGTGAATGGTGCCTTCGATCTCCACCAGATCGTCCGGCCCGAGACACCCATGCGCCTCCACCGGAGCGATCCGCAGGACGACCGTGGAGGTGGAGCCGTCCGAGTCCGACTCGCCGTCCTCGGCGCAGTCACGCAGATCGACGACTTGCCCCTTGGCATCCCGCATCACGTGCTCCAGCGTCGCCCGCACCCCCTGGTCCACCAGGAAAGCACGGGTGCGAGTCAGAACAGGGCAGCCGTCGTTGGCCGGGGTGTCAGCGGTAACGAGCGTTTGGGAGGGGCAGTCGGACATGGCTCACAGTGGCAGAGGGGAGGTCTCCATTCAATATATCCGGCTCGGGCAGAACCCTATATCTCGGGCATTACCCAGCGCGACTCCGCTTTCCAGTCCCCGTAGAAACCGCTGTCCGGGTTAAACCAAAAGAGCCGGTAGATGGGCCGTACCAACCTGTTCAGCACGTCAGGCCCCCAAGCCGTTGCCACTGTGCTGCAGGACACCTCTTGTACGACGACTGTCCGACTCTTCTCCAGATCGGGGAATGCCGAACGGACTTGCCTCGTTTGCATGCTCATATCCGTAACAGCTCGGGCACGGCGTACTGGCCCAGGGAGGTGCTCTCTGCTCTATAGCGGGTCTCGGCGAATCTCGCGGCATTGATGAGGCTTAACATCGGCGGCCACAGCCGTGTGGTCCCGTTGTCCCCAACGACCGGCGATACGGCAAAACGCAGGGAACGCGACAGGGCCACCCGCCAGTTGGTGACGGTCACTGCTACTCCGGCGTAGAGCTGGAAGTCAGCACATCCCAGTGTTCGTGTACGCACGGCTATCTCCTCCTACTACATGACCTACGAATGATCCCGCGCAGCTACAGCTCGGGCACGGCTTACTGACCCAGGGAGGTGCTCCCTGCTCTATAGCGAGTCGCCTCTAAACCCTCAGCGCTGATGAGGCTTAACATCGGCGGCCACAGCTGTCTGGCCCCGTCGTCCTCTCGCCTGGCCCCGTCGTCCTCTCGCCTGGCCCCGTCGTCCTCTCGCGACTTCCTGCCGAACCACACGCACTATCGGTTCGAGCTGGTAACGAGGCCAGCGGGCGAACACACGCCTCCGTCTCCGGGTCAGTCCCACCGGATAGCCGAGGATATCGAGACTTACAACATCGAGGTCAGCGACCGGCAATACGGCCAAATGCAAGTTACTCGCCAGGACCACCCGCCAGCTGATGGCGTCCACTGCTACTATGAGGCAGGACCGGAAGTCAGCACATCCCAGTGTTCGTGTACGCACGGCTATCTCCTCCTACTACATGACCTACGAATGATCCCCCGCGGCTACCGCTCTGCGAGGGACGGCTAACGTTGGCGGGACACGAGAGAGGACGTCAACGCGCTCTCCCACGTGAAGCATAGCGTTCTGTAAAGACCATCGCAGCCGGACGAGCCACCGGGCAGACTCCTGCTGCGAGACCGCCAGGCTGTGCCAGAACTGGTACCACCTTTCTTCAACGGCTTGGTGGCCCGCCGAGTGCAGGGCTTGGTGCAGGGTGCGCCATTCGTACCACCAATCCCGACCCGGGCTGTGCCTCAATGATCGCGCCCGCATCTGATCTCCTCCTGTTGCTAAAGGGTCCAGGAATTATTCCGCGTATCCGCCCGTTCTTTAGCGGAATCCATAAAAAGAAGCAGCCCCCGTGGGGCGCGGGGGCTGCTGGCCCGGGGCGGGGAGGGACCCCAGGCAGGGAGGAGAGGACGGTTGGCAGTCGTTAGTCCGACTCGGACAGGCTGACCTCCCAGCACGGGTCGACGACGCCCAGCGACTCGTTGTTCAGCCGGAGCATCTTGGACTCGTCCTTCGCCTCGTCGTAGAGGATCGGGTTGGGGGTCTTGACGATCGCCAGGACGTGGTTCTCCACGTCGTTGGCGAACGCCGCCAGGTGCCGCTGGCTGGTCACCCGCTGGTTGCGGATGATTGCCGGCGTCAGCTCGCCGAGCACCGAGAACTCCTCGGAGGCATCGAGCTCACGGCCGTGCGGCGGCAGGTAGGCAAAGAACTTCGACTTGCCCGAGTCGTTGCGGACAGTCGAGTACAGGCAGGACGTATCGTACGACATTTAGGCGACGCACCTCCGTGCGCGGTGGGGTTCGTTACATGTCGGCCTGCACCTGCAGCTGAGCGGCCGCCAGGCGCAGAGCCGATTCATACAGCTCGGGATCGGCAGCGAAGGCGTCGACGGCCGCCTTCACGGCAATGTCGGTCTCGTGCGGAACCTCCAGCTCTTCCAGCACCTCGGAGAACCGCGACTCGTCCGAGGCCTGCTTGGCCAGCTGACGGGCCAGCAATTGGCTGGTGATGTCCAGGAGGTCGTTGGCCTCCTTCTCGTTTTCCGGCACGATGCCCCAGCTGGCCAACTTGTTGAAGTAGACCGGCAGGTAAACGCGCTGCCGCTGGGTCTCGAAGTCTTCTTGGACGATTTGCAGCAAGTCTTGCGACATGTTCGGAGTTCTCCTCGTAGGTAGGGGGCCAGGGAAGGCACCCCGGGAGGAGACGCCTCCCGGGATACCCGTTACCCCCTACAGCAGACTACCGGTGGTCGGTCCGCGCAACACCGTTCGTGTTGGCGATGCCGCAGCCGAACTCCAGATAGGCGAAGAACTCGACCAAGAAGTATTCCTTCTTGACGTGCATCGTCGTGGGCGTGAACTCGAAGTTCTTGCCAATGAAGATCTGGTTCGGGAACCAGTAGAAGTTCTTGTCCGGCACCTGGTTCCGCTTGATCGTCACGATCAGATCGGCGCCGTTCAACTTATCCTTGGTCCACCCGTTGGCCATGATGTCGCCGGGGTGGTCGTTACCCCACTCGTCCTGGGCAATCTTGCTCAGGTCCAGAATGGTGTTGTGGTTGAGCAGGACCTTCTCGGCCTTGTGGCTGCCCGGGGTGCTCTGCAGCACCTTGAAGGCTTCCATGATCGCGTCTCGAGTGATGTCACCGCTCATGGCCTTGTGCTGGATGGTGCCGGAGTGCGGCATCACCGTGTCGGCCGGGCCCACAATCTTGTTGCAAGCCGCAATGAAGTTGCCGTCCTTCTCGGCCAGCAGGTCGCGGATCGCGTTGTCGGACACGACCTGCCGCAGGTCCATGTGCCAGGTGCGCAATTCTGAGACGTCTTTGGCGTACTTGCGGGTCTGCAGGCGCGCAGCGGTCACGGGGAACCGGCGCCCACGCAGCCACAAGCGGTCCGGCGAACCGCCATAGCCGACCGTGTAACCGGCTTGGCTTTCGGGTTCGACGTCGACCACCTTGGTGGGCTTGTCCGTGTGGATCACCCGGTCCAGCTCGTCGGCCTGGATCGGATACGGCTCGATGATCTTGTCGAGATACGAGTCTTCCTTGACTTGGGTCCGGATATACTCGTTGATGACGTCGGCGGCCTGCTTGTGGTGGACAGGGTCATCCGACCGCAGCTTCTCGCTGAGCAGCCCGTTGAGGAGACGGGACTTCTCCTGGGTCATCACTTCGGGCATACGAAACACACCTCCGTGTGCGTTTTGCGAAAATCCCCGGGGCCGTAGCCCCGGGGCCAGAAGTCAAAAGGGTTAGGCGACGTTCGGGAAGACGGGGAACGCCCAGAAGCAGATGGCATCCCGCTTCCAGCCGTTGTCGACGATGCCGCGGCTCACCATGCCGCAGCACATGTGCGTGCCGCGGGTGCCGGGCGTCAGCGTGCCGGCAGCCGAGGTGCTGGTGCCGGAGGTGAGGAACGTGTTGCGGGCGTACGACTGGCCGGAGTCGAACTCGGTCGAGGCGAGCTCGTAGGCACCCGAACCGACCAGGAAGAGCGCCTCGTTGCCGTCGGGGTGAGGCATCACCGAGACAAACGTGAACTTCTCACTCGCGGGGTCACCGCCGTAGTTTTCGACGTCCGGGTCATTGCTGCGGGGCCAGATAAACAACGGCATCACAGCTGCCGTACCCAGCCCCAGCTCGAACTCGCCGTCGGAATTCAGGTACCCGACGCGTCCCGGCGGAATGGGGTCGATCAGCGCTTTAGCGTTCGCGGAAATTCTGGCGCGATATTCCAGCGCGTGTTCGCCAGGCCAGGCACCCTTCACGCAGTCAAGAGTGTGGGCCTGCATCTGATAGGGAGCAGAAGGCATGCTCAGTCAGTCTCCTAAACGAAAAAAGGCCCGCCAGATCTCGTGGATCTGACGGGCCTCGCGTTAGTCGCTACCCGACAAGTAGTTGGTGGGGGAGGCCTCACACGGTCTCGGTTCGTTGTGCGGTCTCCCTAATCATTGTGATTTTGCCGCCGCGCACCTGGAAGAGTACTCCAAACTCTCCCCAGTCCTTGTCGCGTTCGGCCTTGGCAACTTGCTGTCGGAGCAGGCCGATCAGCCTCTCCAGCAGTTGCCGGTTGTGTCTTGCGTTCTCCGCTTCAGCCACAGGTCATCCCTTAGCGAGGATCGTCAAGCAGCTTCTCCAGCGCCTCGTCCCAGGCTGCCTGCTTCTCCACGGTCCGCTGGCCGCAAACGTGGAGCCGAGGCCGCTGCGAGGGGCGAGGATCGTAGCCTTCACCCATGCGGGTCGCGGCCACCTGCGCTTGCTTCTGCTGACGCGTCTGCATCAAACGACCCGCCGACCCCAGCAGCTCCAGAGCGCCGGCGTGGGTCGCCATCTTGCGAACCACTTCCTGCTCCAGGTGCGGAGGCACGGCTTGGGCCTCTTTGAGCATCGTCAGGACCGTGGGAATCATCTCCCGGACGATCTTGTCCGAGGCTTGCTTTTCCTGTTCCAGCGCCTCGGCACGGTTGGCCAGATGGCCGGCCACCTGCACGAATGCTAGGATCTTGTCGGCGAGTTCAGCGTTCAATTTCTATCTCCACCGCGGTGCGGAAAATCGGTTACCGACGACGGCTGCGAGCCGCCAGCTCCTTGATCATCTCGGCGATCTTCTCGCGGCTGGCCTGCGTGCGCCGACGACGCCGATCCGATGCTTCCTTGGGCTCGCCCTCCGAAGGAGCGGCCGTGCCTTCCGGCATCGACTCTGCCGGCAAGCCGGCGGACTGGGCCTGCACGATCGCTTCCAGCTCCTCGGGCGAGATGTTGAGCTGCGCTAGCAGCTCGGCCAGGGCCTCGATCTGGGCTGCGTCATCGACGCCAGCGCCGCCTTCCGGGGCGCCGCCTTCCGAAGAGGGCGCTTCGCCGCCCATGGCGGCCAGCAACTCCGCCTCATCGCCGCCGCCGGCCGGAGCCGCGCCAGGGTCGGCGGCCAGCTCCTCCATCGCTTCCTTGGCCCTCAGCCACTGTTGCCAGTAGTTGGCCCGCTGCTCGAGATCCGCCTGAGCCTGGTCAGCAGCCGCCTTGGCATGCTGCTGGAGGACGGCTTGCTGCGCCAATTCCTCCTCCTGCTGCGCCTGCGCGACCTTCTGCAGCAGGAACTGCGCAGTCATGTCCGCGTGCGCAGCCGCCTCCCGGACCGTCTGCTCAAGCATGGCGCGAGCCAGCTGGTCGGCCGCGGTCTTGTCAAAGCGATCCAGCACATCGGCGAACTGCCAACCGGCCTGGGCTGCCTGGGCGGCCTGCTGCGCGTCCTGGGCCTCCTTGGCCGAGGGCTGCTGGGCCGACTGCGCCGACGTCGCCGATGCGTTGTCTTGAATCACCGCCCGGCAGAGGTCTTCGGCCAGCTTGGTGAAGACGCTGGACAGCTGGGAGACGTTCATCTTGTCCAGCTGATCCGAAGCGTACTTGCCACCCAGCTCCGGATTCTCGGTGTTGGCCGGGTGCTTGGTGTCGCCGCCGATTTGTTCGTCCGTCTGGACACCCTTGGTGCCGGCGGTCTCATTCTCCGGGTCGTGCCCCTGGATGGTGGCCGTCGAACCGATCTGCTCGTAGGCTCGATCGTTCGAGTAGAAGTCAGCCTTGGCGTCCGGAGTCGCGTTCACAGAGACCGCCCCTTCCTGTTCGCGAACGGTCTGATCATGCTCACGGGCGCGCTCGCCGTCCTTGTGCGGCATCGTGCCGTCTTCTGCGCCGCCGGAGGGGTGAGAAGTCTTCCCGCCGATCGTGTCCTCCTCATCCATGGCCCGCTTTTCGCTGGCCGCGATCGAGGCTTCGATCTCCGACAGGAACTGGTCCAGGCTAACAGGCATGTGCTAAAAGCTCCTTCTTGGCAGCCGGCCAAGTCATTGAACGTAATTCTGAAGGATCGCGTTTTCGCAGGTCAACGCGAGATCCTCAGTAGAGCGGGCACGCTCTGCCATCCGAGCCAGAGCAGCCAGCTTGTACAGGGCGTACTGCTCGGCCAGCTTCTCCTCAGCAGTACCCGCCTCAGGCAGATCCTTGACCTTGCGTTTGACAGGGCGAGAGATCTGTCTCAAGGCGGCGCGCATCGCTCGCCGCTGCACAGCATGCGGATCGAGTGAGCACGCCTCCTCTGCATACTTTACGACGCACGGGACCGGCGTAGATACCCTACTCGCCGGAGCTAAAGCGAAATCGGCGATTTTCTCGGCGAGTTCTCCCGAGCGCCATAGCCGGTTATAGATGCCGGGCAAGTAAGCCGCGGCGGTCTTGCCCAGGGCAGGCTGTCCGACCAGCGTGGCAAAGTCCTCGATATGGAGGATCATCTTGTTGTCGGCCAGCCAATTGAGCGAAGCCGCCAACTTCAGAGAGCCGGGCGTCCCCAGCAGCGTCACCGGAAACTTCTCCCGGACTGCGCCGGTGAAGCCGGCATCCTTGGGGGTTGAGATTCGTTCCGCCAGCGGCTCCAGCCGAGCCAGCGCGCAGGCGAGCTTGAGCTGATCCTGCAAGTCCGGCCGATCGTACCAGCCGGCCAGCTTCTCGATGACAGCCGGAGTCGGGCCGACGCCCCACACCTCGGCCAGCTCGGCACCGCTCAGCTCGCCGCTGGACGCTGCCTTCTCGAGGTAGCTGGCCCGGGAGCCGTAGGCGATGCGATCGGCCGGCCGGAAGACGGTGGAGTAGTCGAACCAGGTCGGGTCCGGGTTATCGACCGCCATCACGAAGCCGTCGTCGCACACCTTGCCGAGGTGACGCTTGACGCCACCACGCTTGCACATCCGCTCGTCGCAGTACTCCTGGCGGTTGCGGGCCTTGTTGCCGCAAGCCATGCAGACATCGTGTGCCACCAGGCAGTTGTGCGAGATCAACCCAGCCGCACTGTAGGACTCGTCTTCCTCGACCTCGATGTTGTAAGTCTCGATATCCTCGGCGTGCCCCTCCTCAACCTTCTTGACCCGGTAGGCATAGGTACCGTCGGAGCACGCCTGCATGCAGGCTGGTTTGTCGCGCTCCTTGGGCTCCGAGTCGAAACGGCCGGCCGCCTTTTCGGAGTACGGCACCAGCCGCCAGGCGTCCAGGGCAGCCAGGTTCAGCGTGTACTCGACACCACTATTCGCGTGCCCACTGGTTGCGCAGCTCGAGTGGTCAATACGGTAAAGGCTGGAGGGGACCCCCATCGAGGCCAACAGGTCGCGTCCCTGCAGGAGGAGTTCTAGGCAAGCGCTGGACCAGTGGAAGCCCTTTGCGTCCGCCCAGCCGTTGCCGTCTCCCCAGGCGCCTAGGAACGACCATTTGACGTCGTCCTCCGCATTGAAGATCTCCGGCGGGATACTCTTACCCCGGCAACGACGCCCCATGTACTGCTCAAGGAACCGCGCCAGGTGAGCGGAGTACACGTCGAGCGACAGGCCGATGGGTGAAGTGGGGTGCGGCTTGATCTGAACGGTTACATCGGGCCACAACTCGCCGATGAGGGCAGGTAGGCGACGCGGCAGAGAGTCGTCGACGTTGCAGGCGAACGAGACCGTCGTTGGAGCGACGCTGCCCGCTGCCGTGTAGTAGCCCATGATTGCCGCCAGCTTGGTGCAGGCGATCGCGCCGTAACCCTCGTAGCGGGTCACAGGGCGGTAGAACAGCCGCGACCCTCGTTGTAGATGTTCCGCGCAGACCCATCCCGCCGGTTCCTGCTCGAAAGCTGCCGGGTTCGCGAAGAAGCGACGCGCCTTAGCTTTGACCGCCTCCGTCTGCTGCGATCCTCGAAACAGCTTGGCCCACATGGGGTGGTCGGCCGTGAGCCGAAGCGGTACGGGTAGGCCATTCAGGTGGACAGTCACTGTTCCACCCGTGTACCGACGGCGATTGATGCCTTTGACCTTCCGCCAGCGGCCGCGGTGCGTCCAGACATAGTCGAAGGTATTGACCTCGGCGATGGGCACGTAGCCGCGGTCGCGCGTCAGCACCGGATACAAGGGGTCCAAGAAGCAGGCCATGCTGCCGGGGATGTCCTCACCCTTGGCCAGCTTTTCCAGCTCCTTGTCCGCCACCAGGCCGCCGTGTTCCTCGGCGATCTTCTCGTTACCGTTGAGCAGCTCCAGCAGCTCGATCCGCTTCATGTCCTCGTTGTAAGCGGAGAGCTTGATGATGCCGTAAGACTTGCTGGGGTCTCGGTTTTGGTGATGGCGGTAATGCCGCGCGTACTTGGTGAACGTAGGATGGTTGGACCGGCACCACGACTCGGAGAAAAAATCCCCGTTGCGGTTGCAGCCGTAGTACTCGCCCGCCCCCATCGCGATCGAGTGGACGGGTACCTGACCTTCCTTGAGCTGCAGCTTGTCGATCGCCTCGGCGAACAGACCGCCCGCGCGCTCGATCAGGTCCTGGCGGTCCTTTCCGACCAGGCCGCGAGAGGAGATTTTCACCAGAGTCGACAGGGGCTCACCGTGGGACACCCGGTAGCCCCAGTCGTTGTCCATCTGGCTAACTTTGATCAGGGCCATCCTTGGCCGTCGCTCCTTAGGCCGAAACGGACTCCATGCAGTCCATTAGACGCGATGCCCCAGGCGATGCAGTAGATACGCTCCACCAATACCCAGGCCGCCGCCCAGAAGCAGCCCCAGAATCGCGTTGCGAATCCGCGTCGAACGATCGTTCTTCTCGTCCTCGTCGCCCATGGCGTAGCCGGCACCGGCACCGATACCCGCGCCCACCAGCGGAAGCAGGTAAGGCACGTAGGCCGCCCAGGACGACCCTGGCTGACCGCTAGAGATGGCCAGGGCCTCTGGCGTAGGCCGCGCGTCGCGCTTGGCCAACAGCGCCGGCGAGGACTCCGTAAGCTTCACGTCGACCGATTCGGTCGGCTTGCGCGCGACAACCGGCTCCGGCTTGCGACGGGGCATCGCTGTAGGCGACGGCTTCAGACCTTTCCGCTCGTCGAGGGCCACGCGCTGGGCGTGCTCCCTCCCGAGCTCGTAGGCCAGACGCTGCTCGGTCGAGGGGGTCTCGGTCGGACTCCACGGCGGCGCGACCAGCTCGTCCAGCATGTCGTTGCGCCGGGCGTCGATAGTCTGCTTGGCAATGTCCTGCAAGTTCCTCAGGGGCTCCCTGAGCCTCGCTTCCTGCTTCCACTGCTCGCCCCAACGCTGCAGATCCTCACTGGTCACCCCAGGAGGCAGCTGGTTGATTGGCAGCGACGGAGCGGACGGACGCCCACGCTGTGGCTGCTTGGGCGGTTGGACCTGCAGAAGCGCGTTCCACGGGGACAGCCCGAGCTCCGGGAGCGGAGCGCCGTCTTGGGCTCGCTTGAGAGCACGTTCCGCCGCGATCTTGATTGCAGCGGCAGCGTACTTGAGGGAGGTATCGCGCATGGAGGTCACCAGCGATGGATTAGTACTGCCGATACAGGAATCCCAGGTCCGCGGCGCCCTTCTGCTGCAAGCGTTTGTAGAGATATGCGCCGCCGACTCCCAGACCGCTGCCCAGCAGCAAGCCGATGAGGCTGTTGCGCAGCCGCGTGCCGCCCTTGCCCTCCTTGTCTTCGTCCTTGCCCGACAGGTAGCCGGCACCGCTACCGAGGCTTCCGCCCACCAAGCCGCCCAGCAGCATGAGCGTCTTGGGGTCCAGATTACGCAGGTCAAAGCTCAGCGGGTTCGACCCGCTCGACCCGCTGCGTCCGAGTATGTAATCCACCAACGTCTGAGAGGCGGAGGTAAGGTCCTTGCCGGATGCCGGGGCATCGACCTTGGTCGTCTTCTTCAGGATCGACCGCGGCTCGTGGCTCGGGGCCGGGGAGTCCTGCTGGGGTACGGCCGGAGCAGTCATATCCCGGGGGTCGATGTTCGGAGCAATCATATCCTGGGGGTCGATGCCGGCAGCGCGGTGATTCTCGAGGGCTTGCAGCGCCTCGGCCACACTATTAAACGGCTGCGTCACTTGCGGACGGGAGTTGGGCATTCGGTTACCTCAAACTACAAAAGGCCGGTGGAAGTTCATTTGAACGGGTTGCCGAAGAACTGTTCGTACAGCCACGGCGAAATGAGCGGCCAGGACGCCAGAGCGGCGCCAGTGCCGGCGCGTAGTTTCCCGAACCGAACCGTCGGATCGGCGCTATTGAAGGCCCGGTTCGACCGGTAGCCTTGCCCGAAATAGCGGTCGGCCAGTTCGTGAGCGGCATCGCTCCGCTTCCCAGCCCCCATGGCGCCGAAGAGGCTGAACGGAATGTCCACCGCTTTCGCCCAGGGGTGGTGCGCCGCGTAGCTGGCGGCTCCCAGCGCGGTGCGTACCGGGACGTCGACAAGCGTTGCCGCGGCTCCAGCACCGTACCTGTTGGGGATCTTCGCACGGAGCTTCCGCCAAATATCACTGGCATAGTCCACACCCCGTGCAGTTTCGCCGCCAGCCTGGAACTTCTCGATCTTTTCCAGATGCCGCGCGAGCTCGTCGGCCGGGGTATTGACGGCCGGGCCGGTGAAGAACTCCCGCAACGGCTTGAGCTTGGCCGACAGCCAGTTAGGCGAGCCCTGGTTGCGGGGAGTGAAGAACTCCCGCAATCGCTGCTTCTCGGGCGTGTTCAGCTTGTCCAGCTCGATGTTATAGGCGTCCAGCACTTCGTTATAACGCCGACGCAGCTCTCCGAACGGGTCGTTCGGGGAGACGGCTTGCCGGTTCTCCACCGACCGCATGATGTCGTCGATGTCGATCTGCCCGCTAGTGCTCAGCCGCCGCTTAAGCTCCTCGGCCGCGCCGCCAAACGGAGACTTGGCGATCTCCTGCTCCGCCGCCGATAGCTGCCGTCGGAGATCGCTAACCAGATTCTTCAGCTGGTCAACGTTGCTGAGGGTGCCTGGGGGAGCCGACTTCTTCGTTCGGGAAGCCTGGGCGGTGTTCAACGCGTTGACAGCCTGCGACAGGCGACCCTCGAGATCGGCCAAATTTCGCACCTGCCGCGCGAACTGCTCAAAATCTCCGCGCAGCTTCGACTTGGCCTCTTGCAGCTTGCCAAGCGCGCCAGCCTCTTCGGCCTTCAGTGCATCGAACTGGCCGCGTAGCTCCTGCAGCTTGCTTCGCATCGCCCGCAGGTCTTCCGGGGACAACGTCCCGGAGCGCCTGAGGTGAGCCTCGCCGAACTCCAACACGGGCCAGGCGGCTAAGCCGGCACCGGCATACGGACCCCACGCGTCGAGTTTATCCGCGATCCAGGGGCCCACGCCGCTCGATTGCTCCTGCAGCTTGGCAGCAATCTGCTCGTGTGTCAGACCCTCCGCCTGCTCGCGGCTCAGCCAGAACCGTCCGGCTTTACCGGAGTTGGCGGCGTCCCGGATCTGCTGCGCCACTTCGACCGGAATCCGTTCCTCGATCCGCACCGGTTGTCGCTTACCGGTCTTGGGATCGGTGTACAGGAACCAGCCGCCGACCAGTTCGGCAGGAGCCGCCTGTCGGCCCTGTTCATCGACGCCATTTGATTGCAGACCGCCGCCGAAGAAGTGGCCGCCGGCTGCGCCCAGACCGGCGCCAGTCAGCGCACCCAGCAGCGCGCTGCGGAACGGCCGGCGTCGCTCCTTGGGCTGAGCAAAGCTGGTAGCCAGGCCCAGCGCGCCGCCACCCGCTGCACCGGCGAGCCCCCAGCGCACGCGAGGATCCTCGAAAAACCGCTTCACCGCTTCCCAGCGCTGGTCCCCCAGCTTACTAGCGGCGTACCGCTGGAGGTCACTGAGCCTTTCGGAAGCCCACTGCTTCAGGTCTGCCTGCTTCAGCTGAGCCGCAGGCAAAGCGCAGACCTGCAGCAGCGACGCCTCTTTGGCCAGGAGGCCGGCGACCTGCTCAGGGGATTGGGAAACGAACTGCGTCCAGAACTCGTCGGTCGGGTTAGCTGGAACTAGCACGCGGGCCTCCACCAATCGTCTGTTGCGTACCCTGCAGCACGTTGGCGTGGAGTGCTCTCGCGCGCTGCTCGGCGTCCAGAAGCTCCTTGACTTCGAACGGTTCAAGAGCCCCCTGCAGCCTCCGGCGCAGGAACGGCCGGATAGCCCCGGGCTGCGAAGCGATCTCGGGGGCCAAGTCCGCCAGCTCGTTGTAGGCAGCCTCTAACTCCTCGGGCGACGCACCCTTGAGCACCTCGTCTGTGGTCAACAACTCCGCAAGCGCCGCCTGCATGCGAATCTTGCGCAGCTCGTTCTCGTGCTGCGGGCTGAACACCTCCGAGACGTCAGGCTTTCCCTCGGGCATCAGCCCTTCGGTCGTCGCCTTGACGTTGAATAAGTCCTTGAGACCGCTGCCGGCCAGTACGCCGGTGAGAAAGTTGGCCTGCTTGGAGCGGGACGGCAGCAATGTGTCGCAGTCCTTCCAGCGTGTCTCTATACCCAGCTTGGCCCGATTGGACGCGACAAACGCCTCGAACTCCGCCAGGGCGGCGTCGAAGGCCCGCTTGGCTCGAATCTTTTCCTCGGCCAGCTTCAGGCACTCGCGCAGTAGCGTATACGGCGGCCGTGTGTGATCCACCGGCGGACGGCTGGTGTAGCGGTCCTCGGCCTGCTTGTCCCGGATACGAAATACCCGGTGGACGTGGGTCAGCAGGGAGACGGCGGGCCGGCCGTAATAAGCCGCAGCCACTTTCTGCATTTCCGAAAATGCAATCCGCCGCGATGGGTCGCGCGAGAAGTAGTCGCCCAGTCGGTCAATGGCTGCGTGCATCCTCGTGGTCGCGATCCCTAGCTCATGGCGCGCGTGCGTAGCGCGGTCGCGCAGCGCCGCGAGCTTGCGGAACGCGCGCTCCGCTTCGGCGTCACGCAACCAGGCCTGCTGGGTCGCGCTGTACTGTCGCTCGCGCGGCTTTTCATTCAAGAGGCTGGGGATGTCCGCGGAGGCCAGCTTGCGGTGGATCAGTTCATCCACCCAGTCGGGAGGACGGTCGTACTCTGGCGAGATCTCCGCGGACTTCTGGTTGTCGTCGTGGTCGGGATACAGCGCTCGCAGCGCCTCGCGGGCGTCGGCCAGGGGAAAGGAGGCCGTCTTAGCGAGAATGGTGTCGCTCAGCTTCCGCTGAGCCTCCTGCCGGCCGTTGTTGTAGGCGTGGCACATGAGCGTGACAAAGTGAGGAGGAAAGTTCTCCTCTGCTGCCACTTTCACCACGGCGTCGGTGGGGTGAAGTCCGTCGTTATCGACACGGTCCACCACGCGGTCCAGCGCGCTGAGGATCCGTTGCTCAGACTGCGGGCTTAGAGTCTTCAAGGCAGAAACCGTGGGGCGGGGCGAAAAAGACCTACCTAGAATCTAAAGAAAAAAGGCGAGCGTCCCCTAGAGCAGCCACAGGACTGCTCCAGGGGGACCACTCGCCCGCTACTGGCCGCCTGGCAATGGCTGTCAATCAAGTACGTCCAATCGTCCTGCGAGGGGCCAGCGTCAACCGCGGCACCGTAGACGGCAGCGGCGGAGGCTGCTGCCCGGACTCTACCAAGACCCAGTAGAAGTACTGAACTAGCGAGTCCGGAGACACGGGTTCGGGACGACGGTACCCTATCCCGTGCTCCACCTCGTCCCAGTTTCGGGCGACGGCTGCTCGCAACCGGCACCAGTCCAGAGACGACTGCGGACGGAAGTACAGCTCTCCGTAGCGCACACTGGGCAAGGCCACGTGAGCCCAGGCTCCGAGAGGCTCAGCCGCCCACACCGGGTTGGGAGCCTCCCGCATTGTCAGCTGCATCACGATCGACTCGTCCGCCGAGAACACTCTCGGCGTACCGGTCGGAACCCCGTGCCAAACCTCCATAGCGAGGTTGTTTGCCCACACGATTGCCGGGGCGTGCGTCGCGTGGATCAAACCGTTGTTGTACAGCAGCTGGACGGGCCGACGGACGACAACGACCCGCTGCGCGTACAGCAGGCATCCGCCTGCGTGCCGTATCAGCTTGGACAGCGCCGCCAGCACTTTGAGCGTGCGACGCTCCAGACGCGCACCTAGCCTGACGGCCAGCTGCAACCGGCAGATGGACTGCCAGGAAATGCGCTGCAGGTCATCCGGTATCGATGGCGCCGACACCAGCCGCAGCTCGTCAGTCTTGCTGCCCCGTCTGCCAGGCAAAGTGCCTGACTGGACCAGGCCGGGGAAGGAATCCAACCAAGTCACCTGGGGAAGCTGCCGCCCCAGCTGGGTGTAGAGTACCCTCACGGCAGCTTCGATCTTTCGTCGTCGGTGTCGTTCCTTGTCCTCGGTTCGTGGTTGGGATAGCGCTCGCTCCCAACGACTCCGGTGCCGCTGGACGATCTCCGTCCAGTTGGCAGGGAGACTGAGCGTAACGTGCACAGCACCTCTCCCGTGGCTAACTGCTCAGGTCGTACCTGAGCGGTATCAGGTCTCCAAAGCTTCCGAGACACAACTTCAGCGTTCAAGCGGCGTCCGGCCGCAGGCCCCACCAGGCGTCCCAGTCGAACACCCACATCAGTCTGACCCCTCTTCTTTGCTGCCCTCGAACGTGGCCGGGATGCTGGCCAGGCGCTCGAGGCACCCTTCGAGACCGTCCACAGAACCACCGCTCGCCAAACGCAGCATTTCGCCGGCCCGCGGCTCCACGCTCTCCGACAGTTGACGGAGTTGCCGGTGGTCCCTGTCCGGATCGCCCAAAACGTCTTGCACCACCTCCAGCGCCGCAGCCACGTTCTGACTGAGCGGATTGCGGCGTGCATCGGAATCGTCGTCTTCCCGCTGCGACTGGATGAGCGCCACGTGCGCCTGCAGCAGCGGGATGGCGTTGTAACGGTTGACCTGCATCAGCGAACTGGTCAGCATCGACTTCCGCTTGAGCGAGCGGATGAAGTTGATGTCCAGCCACTCGTCCAGGCCGCCCACGCGCTCCAGGTCAGCACGCGAGGCTCGGCTGTATTCCTCCAGCAGCGCGTCGAGTACCTCAGGACCGCCGAAGTACCCGATGCCTCGCAGTGCCGCCACACGGTTGGACCAATCAGCGTCTGAGGCGTTCTCCTGACCGGCCCAGATCACGCTTTTGAGAATGTAGTCTGGAGCGGACAGGCGATCGCGCACGTTCCACCAGATCGCCTCGTAGCAGCGCACGGCCTCAGCGGTCCAACCCATCTTGGCCGCGATCGTCTCGTCGTCCTGGCCCGCCAGGATTCGTGCTTCCAGCAGCGCCAGGTCCGTGGAGTTAGCCCGCTTGGAGAAATCCAGCGCGAGCCAGATCCCGGGAAACTCGTCGTACAGACGATGTCGGTGTTTCGGATTCCTGTACCGCAGAAAGAAGGTACGTGCCTTCCGCACCCACTCGTCATCGTGCTTCGTGCAGCGTCCAGGGTAGGGTTCCTTGCTGACCATTTCCTGCACGCGGATCAACCGCCAGTCGGGCGGCCGCAATGGGTTAAAGCGCTGATGGATTAGCGTGGGGGCGGGGAGGGAGTCGAGAAACGACGCAGTCATGCCTCCCATCATCCCCCACGCCTCTCCTATCAGACAAGCGCGCCTCAGGGGGCGGCGCGGTTAACGTCGGATCGGGACGCCGTCAGCCCGAAGGGCGATGTACCAGGACTCCCACTGGCCCCTGATACCTGGCGGACCTTCAACAGATGCCCCTCAGCAAGTCGCGCCCCCAGTCAGGTCCGAGGGAAGACTCCTCGGCGCCAGGAGGACGCAGCTGAGCCAGCGCGTCGTGTAGCGAGGCCACTTCCTCGCACTCCGCTGCTGGCGGGGCGGGCAGTTCGCCGCCATCGTCTTCCCACAGGAACTCCGCCGTCTCCAGGCAACGCTGTTCGTGCTCCTGCATGGCAACTTCCTCCTCGCTAAAGAAAAGCCGGCCGCCCCGAAGGACGGCCGGCCGTGTGGAAACGTACAGACGCGTGTGCGGCAGATCAGCAGGCGACGACGCCTAGTCGATAACCCGCTGGATCTCGTTGCGGTAAACCCGCTGGAAGATGGAGACGTACATGCCCGGGCCGAGCACGCGGTCGCCGTGCTCGGGGTGGGTCAGCGTGGTCTTGCGGTCCAGGGTGAAGGCCGGGCCGAAGTAGACCGGCTCCTGCACCTGGATGCCCGCCCTCTTGAGCAGGTTGATCACCTCGCGGGGCTGCTCGATGTCGTAGCTGACGACGCCCTCGGGGCTCGACAGAATGTGCCGCGAGCCCTGGGTGTCGCCGTCGGCCAGCTGGAGACGGACGCGTTCCAGCCGCTTGAAAACCTTCTCGTCGACGTTCGTGCCGTCTCCAATGAAGACGACGTACAGGTCCCCCTGACGGAGGCTGTCACCGACCGACATCAGGCCGACTTCGCGGACCTGAGCGACCTCCTGGGTCTTGGTGGCCGATTCGCGCACCAGCTCATAGGCCTCAACGGCGGTGATCACTTGGGTCGACACTCCTTGTTCCTCCTACAAAACGCGCGGCGGGTAGTCGATGCGGGCCCGCCGCTTTCCCGCTTGTCCTCAGGGGTTTCACTCAGCGTGCGCGCCAGCACGATGGGTAGCGCCAAAATGGCGACCCATTGAGGCGGAAGCGGCCCAACATTGAGGGATTGAGTGGCCTGACGTGCACCCGTACAGTCGGCCAAATCATGACTCAGATGGGCGACATCCGCGCTCATCTTTGACCTGTTAGGAATCTGCCTGATGCGCATCGCTGGTCTCCTCGTATCACAACCACCGGCCCCGGCGCAAGCACGCCGGGGCACGGGGAGTAGTGCTTAGCTAGCGTCGATCGTGCGAGCCGATAGCCCCGAGCTCAGCCAGAGCTGGGCGGCCTCGCAGGTGTTGATGCTATTGTCGACTTCCATGCTGTAGACGCGTCCGGTGCTCGGGCAGACGCCCACCAGCACCGTGAAATCGTCCGTCTTCATGAGCACTTCCTGGGTCCGCTCGATCGGGTTTTCCCGTTGATCGACGACCTTCGCGTCGGTGTCCTTCAGGAACCGATCCCAGCCGTACCGCTCGATGCGGATACGCTGGACCTCGGCCTGACTTTCGCTGCGGATCTGCTCGATCGTCTGCGTCTCAGGATGCATGACGATCTGCTCGTCCACGACGACACCGTGGATCACGTACAGCTTCAAGCCGTCAACGTAGGCGACGGCCGGGCCGTCGTCGCAGTGGAGTCGCCGATCGGCGACCTCCACCCCTTCCCAGTGCATCGCGATGGGACGCTCGGCACAGAAGCAGACGGTGGTGTAAGGCCACCACCAGCCGCCGAAGCACTGGTCGTACCACCACTCCAGTTGTTCCCGCTGCTCCGCGGTGAACTGGACCTGAGGCAGCGTAGCGCAGAAGCGATAGAACCCGACCCAGTAGATTTCCTGGGCACCGCGGAACGCCGAGAAAGAGGCCGGCGATCGACGATCTTGGGGGATCAGCTTGCGGCAGAGCCCCCAGGCCGCCCGCGTGCGGTACTCGGCGTACTCCGGACGGTAGTCCTTCTTGCCCGGATCCTCTGGCAGGTCGATCAGCTTGTCGAGCTGCAGGGTAACGAGCTGCTTGTGCAGCTCTTCGATGCGCTTGCGGGTGGCCTTCGTGGTAGCCCCCTTCAACGGCTGGGAGTCCATCATCTCCCAGAGGTCCAGCAGCTTGTCAGCGGCCGCCCACCCTTCGTGTCTCTTGGGGTCGGTCTCGTCCGGACGCTCGGTGAACTCACGGAGCAGCAGCTGCAGCAGCGTCGCGTCGAGTGGACTGCTGGTCCACACAAATTCCGGGACTTCGTGGCCCAACTTCTTGTACATGTTGGTAATGCCACGCTCCACTCGTGGGCGATCGGCGGGTCCACAAGCGGCACCCTGTTGGAAGAGCTTCTCCCGCTCTTCCAGCATGGCTTTCTCCTGTTCCGGAGTCAGCTGGTCGTCTGCCATATGCGGCAACTCCTAGCTAAAGGGTTAGACCAGTCCCCGAGCCTCGTCAAAGCGGGGACACTATCTCGTAGCGGCAAGCCCTCCGTTCCGGGTGGAACAGTGGACTTGCCAATGTCGGGCCCTCCGGCCTCACGTACGCGCCGGTGCTAATCCGGCACCAAGGATTATGCCCCAGTATCGACGCCAATTTAGCTGGGGCGCCTACAGGGGAGAGCAGTATAGAGATCGCGAGCGGTATGGGAAGTGCCTACTCGCGCTTCCCCAGGAGATATGCGGCCGCAGCAAGCGCGACCTTCTTTCGGAAGGACGCAGCCTTGAACTGGCCATTGGGGAGAACGATCCAGATAGGGCGCTGGAACTGAGGCCGCCGAAAGCCGAATGGCGGCCGCACCAGCGGCGCTTGGCCTCGTGGATCCCACGCCGGCGGTTCATCAAACGGCTCCCAGTCAGGAGCCTCTTCCTCCGGCGCTTGCGGAACCCGCTGAGCTACCGCACCAGCCTGTGCTAGAGTCGCGGGGGACGCCGGCGACGGCGTAGACGACGGGATGGTCGAAGGGGGCTGGACGTCGGTGTACGGCCAGTACTTGCCGCGCTCTGCGGCCGCAGCGACGGCGGCAGAGGCTCTCCCCATGCGCCGGGCGATCTGCTGCACGCGCTGCTTGTCGTACGCCTTCTGCTGCGCGTCCAGCTGACGCGTCACCGGGCTGTCGATCACCTCGTGCATGACCGCCCGGTGAGGATTCGCCTGCACCCAGGACGCGGTGTCGTTCAGCACCTGCCGGGGCGTCGGCCGCTGCGCCGACGCCGCTGACATGGGGCCTGCCACGGGCCCCGTCGGGCCCAACGGGCGTTTCAAAGCACTGCGATGTGACCACTGACCAGGTCCTTGCTGCGGCACCTGCGCCGACGGGGTGGATTGAGCCACCGCCGTCGGAGCCGGCGCCTTAGGCAGCAGGTCAGGGCGTTGAGCCTTTACGGTCTCGTACACACCGGGCACGGCGCTGGGGCCGTGCGGGCGGTAGAGCTGCGGGTTGTTCGCCAGGTACTGGGCCCGCTGGGCGTTGAGAGCACCCATCGGGCTGGTCGGAGCCGGCGAGGCCTGCAGGTTCCCCAACTCACGCATCCGGCGCTGCGCGTTGTTGAGGTAGTTCTGGTACTTCTGCCGCTCCTGCGGCGTCCGTGCCTGAGCGAGCTGTTGCTGCAAGCGCGGGAGCTGCCCCTGGATGTAGTCGATCTGGTGCTGATAACGCCCAGGCTGACCGGGCGACCCGGGAGTCGGTTGTGCACCGACCCAGGGAGCCTTGACGGGAGACGCTGCAGACTTAATCGCTTGGGCGGCAGCCAACTTGATCGCCAGGGCAGCGATCTTCAACGTACCGGGTCGCATCCGTGCCACGAGCCAAAAAGAGAGAGGGGGAGTCGATACCCATAGGATACGGGACCGACTCCCCCTACCGGAACAGAGAGGGCGGTTGCGGAGGGTTAGGGCCGCTGCGCGGGGCTGCAGCCCAGGGTCGTGAAGAAGTCCTCCGCGGGGACCAGCAACGGGTCAATGCCGGTCGCGTGGAGTAGAGCTTGTCGAAGCTGTGCCATCTCCGGACGCAGCTGCGACTCACCGCCCTCCTCTGGGGCCTGGAACATTCCGCCCTGCTCGCGCAGCAGGTAGAACGCCCGAGCGGACGCGCAGCACAACTCCACTGCCTGGTTGTGCAGGCTCAGGATCGCCGGGGCGGATGCCGCCGCTATCAGCCGCAACGCCGACAGCAGGGACTTGGGCGAAGCCGCTTCCTCCTCCTGACCAGTCGTTTCGTTCTCGGCAGGCCTCACCTCGGGCAACTTCAGGATCCATCCCTTGTTCTCCGGGTAACGAGCCTGCGGGATCTCGTTCGGGTCGATCGTCACCACCAGGTCGGGCGACAGGTTCGAGTTCACCAGGTGCAGCTTGCCGTCAGCCGTGAAGGCGAAGACGGCGTGCGGAGCGCGCGGCTTGGGCTCGATCACCATGATCCCGACACCGTGCTCGACGATCTGGTCGTTGTAGGCCTCCTCGAACTCGAGGCCCGTCATCGCCAGCGTCTCGTTGAGCGCCTGCTGCGTGCGGCGCTCGGCCAGCTGGATCATCGCGTCGTAGTCCGGGGGAGCGATCCCCAGGTAGTGACAGGCGTTGATCGCCGCGATCACCAGGCAGTCGTTGTTGCTGCGCTGGGGTTCGAAGCGGACTCCGTCGTACTGCACCGGCTGCAGCGACGGGCACACGGCTGTGGACATTTCCAACACAGGGTTCTCCTTCCGAATCTAGCGTTCCCCTCGGTCACGTTCCCGAGAACGAATCCGTTGGATGTCGTCCTCGAGGTTGCGGCCCGACGGATAGCACAGGAGGTACTCATCCTGACCGTCGGGGATAATCGCAAACGGTGCGTTGAGCTGCATCAAACGAAATGCAGCAGCGAAAGCCTGAGACGTGCTGAACAACACTTCATAGGTGTCGAGCTCGCCCAGCTGCTCAGGCATCTTTTGTGACTTCGCCATGGCATACTCCCTGCCGGCGTTGCGTTGTGGTTAACGCGGCTTGGGGCGTTTGCCGATGGCCCTCGGCCGCAGCTGTTTGATCGACTCGCCGCTGCGCCACTTGTTCCAGGCGTGGATGCAAGCGGCATACAAGTCCTCGGCAAGGATCGACTCCTTGGAGCCGTCGCTGCGCTTGCGCGAATCGCGGAGCATCGAGTTCTGGATCAGCGTTCGCAGGACGTATCGCGGATCCGTGCGGGACGGCAGCCCCACGCCATCCAGCACTGGCGTCCAGAACTCGGCCGCCTTGACCGGGGCCTTGTCAAACGTAGCGCACATCGCCGCCAGCAGCGGCTGATTGCGCGGGCGGTGCTCGCGAGGGAGCTCCGCGAGGTAATCGCCCACCTTCTTGAACGTGCCCAGGTGGTGCTTCAGCGCGAGAGCCGCCGTCTGCTCCGGCTGATAGTGGTCGCGCTCGTCCCGCCCTGGGATCTGCCAGAATCGGATCGCCAGGGCGATCTTCTCCACGAGCTCAGGCGGGATGTCCGCCAGCTCGGGAGTGTCGCAGAGCAGAACCCGCAAGCGATGTCCGACAGACCGCGTGCGGCCCACGTCGAACTTGCTGTACAGCAGCTTGAGCTGCTTCAGGTCGTCGACCCGGTAGACCACCTCGCGCACTTGGTACGAGGGATCTCCGGTGGACAGGAAGATCGCCCAGCAGGTGTGCTGGCCGTTGATCTTGTAGCGCGTGTCGTCCAGCCAGGCTGAGGCCAACAGCACACTCTGGGGAACGAAGCTGCCGCGGGCCATTTCGTCCCGCAAGCGCTGCACCCAGTCTTCGCTGGGTTTCCGCTCGCCATCGAACTCGGGCAGGCTGAGATACTCCTCGGCCTTGGCCTTGTCGAGCGTAACCAACTGGTCGGACACCACTTTGAAATCGGCACGTGCCGTTCCTGGCACTCGGCGGATCTTCCGGGAAATACGCAACTCCCGGCCACCTACGGTCCTCCGGATGGTCCCCTTGGGGGACGCTGACGGTGGGGTCAGCAAAGTAAGGGTCACGGTGGTACCCTCCTGGAAAGTGGCAGCCTGCAACAGGCCGCGTCGGAAGAGATGCGCCCGAAACGCGGATCGCGCCTCGTGGCGCGGAGACAACAAACAACGTCGGCTGTATTCACAGCTCGGCGAGGAACTGCAGATCCGGATCGTTGATCACGGTCTTGTTCTTCGCCGCGGGTCGAGGAAAGCCATTTCGCTGGACGGACTCCAGGAATTTCCGAGCCGCTTCTTCGGCCTCGTCAGCCCCCCAGGAGCCAATCTCCACAACCTGCGTAGTCTTGCGGCCCAGCGGGATTCCGCTTTTCGTGAGGTGCGCCTCATGAGTCGCATAGCTCACGTGGTACTGGACACTCCTCCCTTTTCCTACTGCGCTGATGCAGGTCCCTTCTTCGTCGAAGACCTGCTTGAAGTAGTCCACCCGGCCGCTTGGCAGGGTGGTCGGATACACGTCGGCCAGAGCCTCCAGCACAGCCTTTACAGTCGGCTGTACAGTCCGGCCGTAGCTGTCCGCGAGGCGCGGCAGCCGACTTCGTTTCTTGCCCACATGCGCGTGACCTCCGTAAGTCGATGACTCGATAAAACGGGCAGACCTTCTACCCATCGCCTAAGGAAACGTCAAGCTACCGGCCAGGAGAAAGGCCTGTGCTAAAGCAAGATCCCGGCCCCTGCCCTGAGCAAGGCTCAGGAGCAGAGGCGGGATCGAACCCGGGTAGCCCAGCCGAAGCCAGGCTACCCGGACCGAGGGAGATTACTTGGCCGGGGTGGGCTCAGTTTTCTGGGCCACCGGTTTGGTGGTCTCTTTCTTCTCCGGCTCGGCCTCCGGCTTGCAGCTCTTGGTGACCTCCACCGTGAGCTCGCCGTCGCTGTAGGTCACGGTGGCCCCGCAGGGGGCCCGCTCGACCAACTTGTCGAGAGCCCCAAGATGGCTGCTCTCACTGCAACCCACAAAGCCGACAACGACGAACATAACGACGGCAACGATCGTGTGCTTCTTCATCTTTTTCTCCCTCGAGAGAACGAAAAAAGCCAGCAGACGCAACGCGCGCCTGCTGGCTAACTGGGGGTACACTTCCTATGTCACAAAAACGGCCAAAATTTAGCTGCCGGTTTTAGCCTCCCAGCACCAGGGGAGCGACGTCCAAGAGGGGCGACTCGTCCTCGTCGAACAGCCGCAGACCTTCCTGGTCCTCGCGCTTCCGCTTGCGCTTCCGCTCTTTGCTCAGACGCTCGTGAACCTGGGGAGCGGTCAGGCCCCCGGCCGCCAGACCGACCAGCGCACCGGGCAACCCGCCCACCAGGCCGCCCACTCCCGTCAGCCCGGCCGCGTACGCGCCGGAGCCGACCAGCGGCACCCAGTCGCGACGCTCGTTCAGCTCCTGCTCGGCCCGCTCAGCGGCCAGCTTCAGCGCAGCCCAGGTTACCCGATCGCGAAACGTCATTCTACGGCCGACGTGGAGCGCAGCGTCACGGCGAAGGTCTTATCACCCGTTCCCTCGGGAGCCAACCGCAGGTAGATCCGATAGATCGGGGTGGGGTGGTCCGTGGGATCGCGGTTGATGTACAGCACCGCCGGGTCGAACTGGTGGTACAGCTGGCCGGCCACACCCTGCAAGGTTTCGGTCACCTTGTATAGTTCCCAGGGAAGCCCATCCTCGGTGTCCGGGTCGCTGTCGGAATCGCTGCCGCCGCCCGGGCACAACCCGTCCCGGCTGAGCAGGTCGACGTCAAAACCCACCGGGGTGCCGTCCGTCTGGGTAACGATAATCTGCTCGAGGTAGCACCGCGTGGGATAATTGATCGCAAAGCAGGCGACCGAACCGCCCTCGACGGTCAGCCCGGTCACGGTTTTCTCGTAAGGTCGCATGGGTTACATCTCGGCGGCGGAGTCAAGCTGCGGGCCAAGCAACGGCGTCATGCCGCCTTCCAGATCCCGCTCCTTCATGTACAGCACGACCTTGCCGAGCACCTCGAAGGCGTTCCGCACCGAGTCCTCCAGCTCCGGCAGGTCTTCTTTCCCGTACCTGTCTTCGAAGTGTTCCTGGTAGCGGTAGATCAGGAACAGCGCCCGAGCCAGCTTGTCCAGGGCCTTCATCCAGGCGCCCATGAACCGCTCGATGTGGCGCGACGGCTCCATTGTCTGCGACAGCCGCGAGAGGCTAACCGTGTCGAACAGCTCCCGTTGGCCGGTAGCGGCCGCTTGCTGGATTGCGGCCCGGACCTGGTCCTGGGGAGCCGCACCATCGTAGACCGGCGGCTCTCCGACCGGCAGCAGCGCGTCGATCGGCTGGTTGTACTCCAGGGGCATCTCGGTCGGCACCGGCAACTGCCCCATCGGGCCGCCCATCGCCTGCTCGATCGGCATCGGCGCCAGCGAAGCGTCAGACGTCAGGAACGGCTGGGCGTACTTGACCAGGTACCGCACGTGGCCACGGGTAGCCGCCTCCTTGAGCATCTGTCGAGCGGCGGACTCGCGGAAGCCGTGATCGGCTACCAGGCTGACCAGGGCTGCCTGCTTGCTCAGCCGCACCGGACGCCCTTCGTCGCGACGGATGTAGTATTCGTTGGATGCCGGCAGAGCGGTGATCTTCAGGCTGGCAGACTTGAGCACCAGCTCCCGGTGCAGCTCGCTCAGCGACATCGGCACCAGCGGCGGCTCCTGCGAGGAGGAGCCCTCCGGCGCGGGGCCGCAGCAGCAGTCGTCCTCCTCGTCTTTGCCTGGTTGCTGCAGCGTCAGCACCTTGCAGGTATCGGGCACGAACAGCTCGCCATCGAGCGCCCGCAGCTTGCTGCCCTTGCGTGGGTTGATCCGCAGCACCGCGTCCCACGGGCTGTAGGAGGTATCGCCGAAACCTGCGATGCCGCAGCCGCCGACCCGATCCCGCGGCGGGATGTTGCGGTGGGCGTACCGGCTGTCGGGATCCTCGAAAAACCGCACGCGGTAGCGCCCCTCGGCCAGCACCTCGCGCACCTGGAACGGTACCGAGCACTCGCCGCAGGGGCCGATAATCACGTAGGTGCCGTTCTTCCGCAGGCTGTCGACGCCGCTTTGGTTGTCCAGCCAGTCACGCAGTTCGCCTCCGGCCCGCGGCTTCACCAGCACGTCGGTCGCATGCAGGTTGATCCAGCCCCGGCCCTCGCTGCCTCCTTCCGGCCGGCAGACGACGACCATGTCCTTCCGCCCCCCGTTGGAGTAGGGAGCGTACAGCACCAGCAGCCGCTTCATCTCGCCGGGCTGCACCAGCACGTCGTAGATGCCGGTTTCGTCCGGGTGCGTCAGGGTTTCGGGATTTTCGATGCGGTAGGCGCGGCTGACCTCGCTGTCGACGCGCTGGTCGTCGATGTAGCTGCCGTCCTGCTGGACCTTCGCTTTGCCCTCGTCATCCAGCAGCGCCGCATCTTTCCGCGTGTAGACCTTGACCTTGAACCGGGGATCCAGCTGATCCGGCAACAGGTGGTCGCCCTGGCGCCGCAGCTGCAGCGGGGTATCCAAGAGATGGCCGGCTTTCTGCTGCAACACCAGCTCGCGAACGCGGCGGCCGGTCCGGGCCAGGAAGTCCTTGCCGTAGAACTTGTCGAGCGCTTCCTTGAAGACCGGGTCGGTGTAGTACCAGTCCTTGGCCGCCTTCCAGAGTCGCGGACTGCGGGAGATCTCCCCCTCGAAGTCGACGCGGAAGCCCGCAAACTTGGCCATCAACTGGTTGGGGCGAGCGTGCAGCACCTCGTAGAGCCCGGCGCTGTACGGCTCGGCCACGCCAGCGGTGGAGATGTCGTAGGCGTACTTGCCCGAGAGCGGCAGAGCCTGCAGGAACTCGATGTTGGGTTGTCGCACCCCCATCTGCTGGAGCGATTCGACAGTCCCTTCTCCCAGGCGATCGCTCTGCTTGCTGACCAGGTGGTTCACCCAGTTCTCGTCCAAAGGCACGAAAACGTCCTGCTTGGGCAGGTACAGCATTTCGTGACCTTTGAGGCGGCCGCCCAGAAAGAACACGGGAACCTGCAGCCACAGGTCACCGATTTTGAAAGCGAAGACTCCGACCGCCTTGGAGTTATCGTCGTCACGATCGACGATCTGGAACCCCTTGATGTGGTCCACCAATTGGGGAGCGCGGTCCTTGATGTAACCGAAGGCGATGCTGGCGAACGCCTGCTCGAACGGTTTTTCGGGCTCACCACCCAAGGTGGCTCGCTTGACTCGAGGCAGACGTTCGACCAGCTGGGCCAGACTCTTACGAAGTGGCGAACGAGACGTCAGCGTGGGCATCAGTAGTCCCGGATGACAGATGGGGAGCTCTGCCATCCATTATGGAAACGCCCTCTGGCGCTACCTAGAGCGAGTGGAGGCGACGCGCCAGCTCCACGCAATTCCGCATCCTGTCGGTAATCTTCTGCCGAGCGTCCGGCGGTAGATCCGGGTAGACGCGAGAGAGCTCCCGGTGAACCATGCCCGCGAACCGGTCGGTCGTATCCAGCCCCAGCTCCGCCCCGAGCAGCGCCAGCTCCACGCAGCCCGACCAGTACATGCTCAGGCGCTCTCCCGGGCTCATCGGCCCCGGGGAGACCACAACCACGGAAACTACTTGCACAAAGCCCTCCCTTAAAAGAGCGGGGCCGCCGGGAAACCCGACGACCCCGCATTTCCAGAAATGCAACGTCTGCGGACTACAGCCCGCTCCAACGTTTGAGAATCACTGGGACCGGCTCGCACCGCGGCGACAGCTGCAGCGGCCGCTTATGCATTGGCGGCGGCTGCTGCTGCAACTTCCGCAGACGCTGCTCCCGCAGCTCCTGCTTGGCCTGCTCGATCTCGAGCCTCGTAGGTACGTATGCCGGAGGGGATGGTCCCGAGTGGAACTCCGCCCTCCAGGCGATGATGTCCTCCAAAGTCATTCCGTCGAAGTCTTGGCTAAGTTGACGACTGTCCAACGGTCAACTCCCGGTAGCGCTCGAGAAAAGCATCCCGAGCTTCGGTTTCCGACCACGAAACGATAGTTACGTCCGGTAGCTGCTCAGGAAGGTCCAGGCCCCACGGCCGAGGAGCTTCCTCCAAGAGCTGCTCCTTTTCCAGCGCGTACATGGTGAGGTCCGCGAGCTTCACTGCACGCGCGACCTCGGGGTCGTCCAGCTGGCAAGGACCTAACCCCAGGCCCCGCCAGATACCGCGCATCACCCGACCCTCCAAATCGCGGATGCGCTTCGCCCCCAGCAATCGCTTGACCGGGGTGATAATGTCGCCGAGATACGCCTCGCTTGCGTCGTGCAAAAGCGCCGCCAAAGGGTACGGGCAGATCAGGCTGGCCAACACGCTGTGTTGAGCCACGCTGTAGACCTCCCGGGTATGTCCGTTGTAGCGGGGCTGCCGAGACAGTGACACGGCGATGTCGACCAGATCGATCTGGTCAGGATGGGGGTCGGGCAGGTCTACTGCCCGTCCAGAAAACGTTTGGGTCCAGCTGACCCGCTCAATCGTCGTAGGCACGAAATCCTTCCCCTGCCTGATGCGAAAATGAAACGTACCGACCGGCGGCAGCCTGCGACTCCCCGGAGCAGGAAGAAGCATGCCGCACGTCTGCTTGCCCACGCGCGTATCGTGTCCGAGGCGGGAATCGCGTGGGACTTCCCCGCCCGCTCACACTGGTTTTCCGGGTCGGCCTACACAGGCACTGTGACGCTCGGCAAGCAGAGCTACGCCCCGGCAGAATGGGGCGACCCGGCCAAACGCAACCAGCTCGACGACCTGGTCTACGACTGGATGCAGATGACCCGCGGGCGCGGCTGCATCGCCCACAAGTCCGCGCTGGACTACTGGGGACTGCTAGACGAGCCTCCCGCTCTCCCGTACTTCACTCTTCCTCCCATCGGAGAGCCGCGGAAAAACAAGTTCGCGGCGGTTCGCACCAAGTGCTGCTGGCTCACCAGCCGCGAACCGCTGAAGTACGCCACCAGGGTGAACCACCGCGGCGTTCTCGTCTACATCGAACACCCGCTGCGGGTCGTCTCCCGTATCGTCACCCGCAAGTACTTGCGCGTGAGCGCTCCCTGGGGCAAGCAGATCGAGAGCACCTGGGACCTACTGAGCGTCGTCCCTGATGCGATCCGCAAAGGATACTTTACCTGGGACGAACTCTATACCGTGCTCCGGATGAACCGCGTCGACATGTGCCTGCTCCGCAAGCTCTGCGCGTGGTTCAGAACGCAGAAGCCCCCTGAGCTTTTCGCCGTGCAGGGAACAGATCGGCATTGCACGCCGGCTCCCAGTAGTGGTGCTTCAGCGGGCATAGCCTACACGCGTGTCGACTCCGGACTTCCCGAACCTGTACGTCGTTCGCCCCGCGGTAATAGCTCGCGATGTCCTCGACATGCCGCCGTGAGACAAACCACTCCTTGTCGTGGCGCAGCACTTGGATCCGCTTACCGCGTACGGGAGCCGCTAACTCTGCCAAGTTGGGGGCTGGAATGGCTGAGTAAATCACCACGTTCTCAATCAGGTCGGGAAAAGCCCCCAGCACGTGCTGCACGGCCACCCCGCCGTCGGAAAAACCAGCCAGCGTCACCTCCGCCGGAGGTCGTCCCAATCGCCGGATTAGTGACCCCAGCGTGTCCACCCGCTCCTCCACCTCCGCCTCAGGCAGCCGGAACAGGTTGAACGGGTTCAAACTGCGCGTCCAGGTCCGCTGGGGCGGTTCCACCAGCATGACCTGAAAGCCGGCTTCGCGTCCGTACGGTATCAGCTGCGACGTCCTGGGGAAGTGCAGGTAGTCCCAGCTGGAAGTCAGGCCCATCGCGAACCCGGTCAGCCCCACGATTAGCGGCTCCTGGCCGGTGCGAGGCATCATGTGCAGGTACCTTAGCCGGCCGTGCTGTCCTTGGACCAATTTCACGGCTCTCCTCCATGTTTCTCGATCAGTCCGGCCGGGCCAGACGCAGCTCCCACGGCTCGCCCGGCGCAGGCCCAAGTAAGACATCAGTCAGTTCCGTGAACTCGTGCAGCCGCAGCTCGTCTGCGGCCTGCTGCAGCACGCCGGCTCGAAACTGGTTGTCGCAGGCGCGCAGGGAGTCCGTGAGAAGTCCTTGCAGCTCCTGGTGGAGCCCTCGATCACACAACATGCTCTCCTCCTGGGATCAGAAACCGGGGGTGGGTGGCAGGATTATCACACCTTGGTTCCCCCGATCCGGGTGGTAGTGATGGAAGTCTTCGTAGTTCACCGTTCTGTCAGACCTACTCGAACCTGCCTAAGCAGGCTCGAAGCTGACTTCCTGCTTCGTCGGGGCCGGTTTCACCGCGCTCGCAAGAGCGCGGCCAGAGCCTTCCCCTCCACAGGCCGACACGGCGGAACTCGCCGCGTATGTGGCAAGGTTTCTTGCCGCATTCAAATCCCGGTCGTGGCTTGCGCCACAGTCCGGGCAAATCCACTGCCGCACGGATAGCGGCATGTCCTGCTGGATCGAGCCGCAGGCCGAGCAGGTCTTGCTGCTCGGAAAGAAGCGGTCGGCGACCACCACTTGTCCGCCGCGCATCGCCGCCTTGTACTCCAGTTGCCGCCTGAACTCGAAGAAGCCCATGTCGGCAATAGAGCGCGCCAGATGGCGGCTCCTCATCATGCCGCGCACGTTCAGGTTCTCAATGCCGATGGTGTGGAATCGGCGCGTGAGGTCGGTCGTGAGCTTGTGCATGGCATCGGCCCGAATGTTGGCGATGCGAGCGTGAAGCCGCGCCAGCTTCGCCTTGGCCTTCTGGCGGTTGCGGGAGCCTCTCTGCTTGCGCGACAGGCTTCGTGAGAGCCTGCGCAGGCGGTCCAGCAATGCCTTGTGTGGCTTGGGGCCGGTAATGATCTCTCCCGTAGAGAGCGTTGCCAATGCCGAAACACCCAGGTCCACGCCCACAATGCCTTGGTTTTCGGCCTTGCGTTTGGGTGGATCTTCGGTGTCCACGGTGATGCTGACAAACCAACGGTCGGCCACACGGGAGATGGTGGCCGACAAGATCTTGCCAGCGAAGCGCAACGACTCCCGCATACGCACCCAGCCCAGGTGGGGGATGCGGATGCGGGAACCTTCGACGCTAAATTGGTCGTTGGTGAGGGTGAATCGGTCGTGAACGCCTTTCTTGCGGAACTTCGGGTACTTGGCGCGGCCAGCGAAGAAGTTCTTGAAGGCATCGCCCAACTGGATGATGGCCATCTGCGGGGCGCACTTGGTGACTTCGAGCATCCAAGGGAACTGCTCGCGCTTGATGGCGTTCAACTGGCGACGCAGCGCGGCCTCGGTCGGCTTGGGCTGACTGGGGTCTGCCTTCCACGCCTCGTATTGCCGCCGCCACTCGGCCAGCGCCCAGTTGTAGGCGAAGCGGGCCACACCTGCGGCCTTGGCAAAGTAGGTGGCCTGCACGTTGTTGGGGTCGAGCGCGATCTTGTGGGCGACGATCATGCTTGCGCCTCTTCTACGGCCTTCTTCACGCCGTCTAACAGCTTCGTTATGGGCAGGCTGCGAGCGAACTGCTCAAACCCCCTTGGGCAGCTCAGCCGGCGGGATATACCAGATGCCGCCTCCTTGTTACTTGGCTCCGGGGTGAGCCGGGTAGATGCCCAGCCGACGCATCATGGCCTCGCGCTGCGGAGCCGACTGCTCCCACTCGCGGGCGGCACGGCGGTTCCGCATGTATTGCTTGACCAGGTCCGTCAGGGCCGCCCCCGTCTCCAGGACGCCGGGTATGAGGCCCTCCATGGACGCGAGCCCCGCCTGGATATACCCGCCGACTCCGCCGCCGTAGCTCTGGGGCGTCGTAGCCGTGGTATACTCCCGGCGGAACTTGGGGTTGCTCAAGTACCGAGCCCCCTGCAGAGCTTCGTATCCCAAAACCGCATACGGCGCAGACCGCGCTGCTAACCGCAGCGCTCCGGGGCCGAGCGGAGCTAGCCCCTTACCGGTAGCACCCACGACATTGGACACGGCACCGGTCGCTCTGGCGACCGGCTTGGGGGTGTGGCTAGCCACCCAGCGAGCGGTATCCTTGGCACGCTGGGTGGCCGTTCCGGCGACGTCCGCCAACGGACGCCCCACATGCTTGCGGGTCCACTGCGCGAGGCGTGTATTGCTCGCCCAGTCCGCAGCGCGCCCAGCACCGGTACGCAAGCCGCTTCCCGTGCGCCGCAGGATCTCCAGCGGTGCCGCGCCCGGGTTCGCGGGGTGCATCATCATCCGAGTCAGCGGCGAGGCGTTCGCAAGGCGACGAGCCTCTGCGTAGTAGGCGGCGTCGTCGGCCAGGTCCCAACCGCTAAACAGGGCGAACTCGTCAGGGGTCGCGTCGGGGCCAAGCAGGTTCCCTCCCTGAAGCAACTTGCGCGTGATATAGCCCCACCCCTGATGGGCGGCGCGCAAGGTGTCCACGGGGGTCGGCGACAGCGGAACGGCCTTCACATCAGTAATGCGTAGGTCGGAACCGCCGCCTCCCGCCCCCAGCCCAGACGGACGCGGGGCCGGCGCCTGAGGCAGGTTCACATACGACGGCAGCGTCTGCCCGGCAGGGGTCGGCGTCTCGCGGTGCAGCACCGCCTTCTGCGGCGGAACGACCTTCACATCAGCAATGCGCCGGGCGGAACCGCCGGCTCCCGCCCTCAGCCCAGACGGACGCGGGGCGGGCGGCTTGGGCACCGCCGCGGACAACTCCGGCGGCGGGGCCGGCGCCGGTGGGTAGTACCGACCCGTCGACGGCTGAGCCATTAGCTCAGGGGGAGGAGCCGGTGGTGGCGGCATGAGCCGGTCGGCCCCCGCCTTGGGCATCGGCGGAGCCGGCGGCTTCGGCGGTTCGGGAGGTGCTGGCGGCTTGGGCGGCTCCGGCGGCTTGGGTGCGGAGCCGAACGACGGCATCCGGAACCCAAACGCCTGCTGCACCAGGTCCTGGTTCAGCGCGGAGAGCCCGATCATTGTGCCCCAGAAGGGCCGGCCTTGCAGCAGCGACCCCAAGGCGTGGCCCAGCACCGGGTTGGTGAAAAGCACCTTCCCGAAGTTGCTGAACCCGTAGTTAGGGTCGTTAGCCTGTCGTGCGGCGGGCACCGCGGTCCCGCCCAGCATCCCAGCGGCAAAATTCACTTCGCACTCCGTGCCAGCGCATCCAGGCAGAACTGGCTCCAGGATTCAAACTTGTCGCGGCGTTCCAGCAGCCACGACACTGGCTGGAACCCGCACTCGGTGTCGGGGTCTTCCTTGAGTGTCACCCGCGGCTCGCTGAGCCGATAGCGGTGCACGATACCCAGGTGGACCCGGCCAACCTCCGTGGTGTCGTCGTTGAGCAGCCCCAGCAACGACGTGAACACGACGTCCGCGTCGATCTCGATCTCCTCGGCCAGCTCCCGCTTCAGTCCCTCGTGGTACGGGTTGGTGCCGGGCTTCAGTCCGTCGTCGCTGCAGATGTGCCCGCCGACCCCGATGCTCCACTTGCCGTGCAGGCGCTCCTCGCCCTGCCACTCCCGGCGAACGTAGTAGAACACCCGCATCTTTTCCCGCTCGCCATGCACCAGCACGACGTAGGGGATCAGCTGCTTCCAGCTGGGGTCATTCTCGGCCTCCGAGCGGGGCAGGTAGGCGAACTTGCCGCCCTGGATCAGGCCTTCCCAGTACGGCCGGTAGTTGTCCGTGAAACCCTGGAAGTATCCCAGCGCGTGCAGGCGGCTCGTGGGTACAACCAGCACCTTTTCCTCGGCGACTTCAACTAGTGCCATGGGTCGTCTCCTCCTCCTGAACAGGTTGACTCAACAAAACCTTGGGAACCTCGTGTCGGGGCAGGTGGAACCGGAACCCCGTCGGGCGGTGTGTCAGCCCGTAGACGTAAGGGTGGTCATCGCTGTCGATGAAGAACTCGTCAGGGCGCGACGCGATCAGCGCCCGCGCAATCTGGGACTTGTCCCGGTAGCGCCCCTGGTCGCTCAGCTGCTTCAGCCGAATCAGCTGTTGTAGAGGGCTGAGGCCGGGAGCCACCAGGGAGTCCTCGGAATCTTCCAGCAAGCCGGCCTGCTTGTGTTGCAGCTTGCCGATGTGACCAAACTCCACACCGCGCGCGAGCGCGGGTACGAAGCTGGTCCCCTCCTCGTCGCTGACCGCGCCACGGTGCGTCGCGTCGAGGAGAGATTTCTTGAGACCCGAACCGTACATGCGGGTGAGCGGGTCCGGATCGTGCTGCAGGCTGTACATGGCCCGCACCGGCTCGGGCACGAACGGAGGAGGATCGCGGTGGGTCTCGACCTCGTTGATGCCGAACTCCTCCAGCGTCTTGATCACGCTGGGACGCAGCTTCGTCCCGATCGTGTAGTGCAGGTAGGGCCGTTCCAGGTACTGGCCCGCAGCCTGCCGCGGGCTGAGCTTCTGCGAGCCTTCACGCGGCTTCCAGCGGCGTTCCAGGGCGTTGTATCCGACGATGTCGTCGGGAAGGTAGTCCTCCCATTCGTCGGTCATCTTCACGTGGTCGATCAGACCGCGAGCCACGAGCTCGACGTTACGCCGGTGCGCGGTGATTCCGGCGTCGCGCATCGCTCCGACCATCGCCTGCACGAAGTATCGCCGCCCCTCGCCAATTCCTTTGTGACGGATGATCTCCGCCGGGTGCGGTACGCCGCTGGTCAGCACGTCTCCTGCTTCCACCACGTCTCCCGGCTTCACCTTGAGCGTGGCAGACTCGGGAACGTAGTGCTTTTCACCGTCGATGTACAGGTAGTGACCGCCGGCAGGTGCGGGCTGGATCCCACCCACGGTGCCATCCTTCTGGGCGTGAACGGCGGCTCCCTGGAACGAGGAGGGGAACTGCACCAAGGCGTCCAGGAGTTGGAAGCCGGAGACGGTCTTGGCCTCACCAGCGACGCCGCCGCTGTGTTTGGAGCTATTGGAGACGATCAGCCCGTTCTCCAAGACAAAGAGGTGGTCTGGGTGATCCACCTCGATGTCGTAGGTGGGCAGTTCGCCCAGGTACTCCTGTCCAGTGCGGCTGCAGCGGGCATACTGGACGTTCTTCGACGGTACACAGCCGAGAAGCCGGGCGTCATCTCGCCGGCCGCGGAGCGTTAACTCCACTGACTCCGGTAGGACTGCGCTAAACTCTGCGCACTTGGTGCCGACCGGCAAGATGCGCGGGACGGAGTTCCAGCGTTCGCCGGAGCACGTCCACTTCATCGTGATCGCCAGGATCTTGTGGTCGAGGGTACTGTCGAGATGCAGAGCCTTAGGATCCTGACCCTTGCAATACCGGAACCACGTGCGATAGCAGGGTTTGGGTCCGTTGTCGAATGCACGTAGAACCCGGACAGGGAACGCTCGGGCGGACGTGTCAGCGCCGAGCACGTAGTCCCCAGGCCGGATCTCCTCGATCGGCTTTACGGAGCCGTCGGCCATCCGGACCTTGGTGCCCTTTACCAGGCAGAGGCTCCCCTGGGAGATCGGTTCGGAGATCGCCTGGGCAGCCGTCATTCCCGTCAGCTCGCCCACGGAGGGCAGCCTACCGGTTTCCCGCACGCCCACGTCCCGCGCGAGCACACCGCCCTCGGCCGGCCCGCCCAAGACCGGGCTGCGGACCAGGATCCGCTTGTACCCACGCCGGGAGAGATCCCGCAGAATCTTGGGCGTGAGAATCGTGTTCCGCGGATAGCCGCCCACCGGCGCAGCCAGCAGAGCGCCCTCGTTGTCCTCGTCGTCGGTATCGACGGGCAATCCCTTGGTCGGAGGCATCACCTCCTCGTCGTCCTCGCCGACAACCACCAGGCGGTGAGCCAGCTGCGCCAGCTGTTTGCCAAAGAAGCCGGCCGAGGCCGTCGAGTTGGAGACGATCAGCCCGCTGGCCAAGCAGAACATGTGCGAGTCGCACTCGACCTCGAGATCGAACGTGGGCAGGTCGCCAAGAAACTCCTCGGACTGGAACGTAAGCGCGCACTCGCGGTTGGCAGAATCGCCGGACAGGTCGGAAGGGCCAGCAGCCCGCCACCCGTAGGCCACGTACTCCTGCTTGGCCGGGTTCTTTCGCTCCTTGGCCTCTCGCAGGGGAATCAGTTGCGGTCCGTACCGTGACCGAGCCTGCTTCTGAGCCTTGATTTGCGCGAGAACCTTGTGGTCCTCAGTAGCGGTCAGCTCCACAAAGGCGGAGGATTGTCCGGTTCGGAACTTCCAGCGGTAGCAGGGCCGCAGCCCGTTGTCGTAAACCCTGACGACGCGCGTGGGTGATAGTCGTCCCTGGAAGTCCGCCCCCATCACCATGTCCCCCGGCCGGATGTGCCGGATCTCCTTGACTGACCAATCGGCCATCAAGACTTTCTCGCCCGCATAGATGCAGAGCTTCACGTCGATGACGCCCTTCCGCGCCCCGTAGGCTCCGGACCAGTACTCCAGCGGGCTGAGACCTTCGGAGTAGTTCTTGCGCACCGGCAGCGGGATCGGCCGGTCGCGGTGGTCGACGTAGAGCAGGTCGCTGCCCAGCAGCGACGAAAGGTTGGCGGGCTTACCGCGGGCCCCGCTGAACACCTGCATCGCCAGCGGGTTCTGCTCGGCCAGCGCTTCCTCGTAGACTTTCTGCTGCTGTTCCTTCTGGTACTTCTGTGCCAACTCCAGCAGCTTCTTCTCGCGCTGTTCGTCCGTCAGAGAGTCGTCGTCAAGAATCCGCTCGACCTGGCGGTCGAGACTACGACGCAGAGCAATCGAGTAGGGGGTGCGGCGGAGGTGGCGGATTCCGAAGGAGTTACCGCCGGTCTCGTACGCCACCCGCCGAGCCACCTGCATCAGGTCGTGAGCGATCTCCCGATAGCGATCAGGAAACCGCTCCGCGACCTCACGCAGCAGCTGCTTAATCCCCTTCGCGTCCAGAATTCGCTGGTAGTCCCGCAGCTCCTTGGGGAGAGCCCGGTTGATCAGGACTTGTCCGACCGTCGTCACACGCTTCGCCATACCAGCAGCTTAGCGCGTGCACGGTCGTCCAGGCTCCTGCAGTTCTAGGGGCGCCGCTAGACCTCTACCGGGTGCCCATTGCGGCTGGCCAGAGTAGCCGCCTGTCGTGGTAGGCTCTCAGGCAGCTCCAACGACTGAGCGGCCTCCTCCAGGGAAACCCCTGCTTCCCGCAGCTCGACCAGGCGCATCAGCTGGTCGTAATTGACCTTCCGCTCGCGCGCCAGCTGACACCACAGCGTGTCCCCAAGGTACGCCTGCAGCACCTCAGCGGGAGGATTCGGGAACTCGCGTACGTAGCGGAAGCGGCTGGGCCGGTACCGCAGCGCGGGATCCACCTTGCTGATGTCGTTGACCGTCAGCACGAACACCACTCCGCGGTAGTCGTTCATCACCCCGTCCAAGCAGTTGAGCAAGGTGTCGAACGTGAACCCCGCCGCCGGTGCAGACCCGCCATTGTGCGACCGCACCGTCACCGGCTCGCGACCGTTGAAGTAGTTGTCGAAGTCCTCCAGCAGAACAATGCACCGGGGAGGAAGTCGAGAACACAGCTGCAGCAGTCTGGGGTTGGTCAGGTCGGAGTTCACCGAGATGACGACCAGATCCGCGCGGTTCTCCATCGCCCACCGTTTGACCATGGTTGTCTTGCCATTTCCCGGAGGACCATACAGCAGCACACCCACCCTGCCCGCGCCGCGGGTCAGCACTTCGCTCACCGCTTGGTCCATGTCCTGCCAGACCGATGGCGGTTGAATGGGGGGACGAAGCTCTTCGTGCAGATGCCCCAGCTTTGACAGACTCCAGCTGTCGGCCAGCCAGACGCAAATACCGTCCTGCCTCTCCAGCTCGGTCAACCGCTCCGTGAGCAGCTTTAGCAGCCGTCTCCGGAAGAGGCGAAGCGTATGCACGGTGGCCACCACGTCGGTGGCAGCCACGCCCGTGTGCAGGGTGCGCTCGTGACTCACCAGCTTCAAAGGGCAGAACCCCTTGGGCCAGGCCCACATCGCCAGCTCCCAGGGCGACTGCCGGAGGCGCGCCACAGAGATCGACTCGTGCGCGATCCAGTGGCGCTGAGTCCGTAGGTACTGCCAGAGCGACTCGTACAACGGCTCGTCCAGGCGGACCGTATGGACGCAAAAGGCACGCAAAGTGGCCCACAGGGCGAGCAAAGAGCCGCCCAGGGTCAGAAGATACGACATGTTGAAGCCTCCCCAGGACTACCAGCGGCCAGCAGCCACCTGACCGTGGTCGGTCGAAACGAAGTCCCCCCGCTGCTCCATCAGCTCGAAGTACGCCTTGATCTCACGGGAGGCGTCCTCGCGGTTAGCCAATCCCAGGTGCGGGTCGGCGATCTCACGCTGATAGGTGTCGGGATCAGGCTGGATGCCGATCGGCTCCAGGATCTCGCTCTCCTTATCCGGGGGCGAGACGTAGACGATCCACCCGACGGGCCGCTGGTTGGCGCCCAGCTTGACGCGGGTGTTGCGCTGCAGGCCGCCTGTGGTGTCGAAGTACAGACCCACGATCCGCTCCATGGAGAGCGAGAAGAAGTGCGTGTGGCCCGAGAGCACACGGCGATAGTGCTCGTGCGGCTGCATATTGCGTTGCTTGGTCAGCAGCTCGTCCTTGACCGCGTCGATGAACGCCGGCGAGTTGGGCGAGTTCTTGCTGTAGCCAAAGCCGTGACGTACCAGCACGTTGTAAGTGCCGCGGTACGCCAGGTTGATGGTCATCGAGTCCCAGTGCAGCTGGAATTTGAGCGACTCGATGTCCTCGTTGAGCGAACGCATCATGTAGAAGAGCGACTCGGTCAGAGACACCGAGCCGTGGTAATCGTGGTTGCCGCGCATGATGTGCCAGGTGATCGGCACTTCCGGCAGGCGCTCGCGGATCTGCTGCAGCAGCCTCCGAGCTTTCATGGCTCCCACGATCAGCTGCTCGTGCACGTCGGAGGTGACCATGTCGAGGTCCTGCTCCTTGTACACGCCGCGACCGGCGATCCAGTCGTCGCCGGCCACGATCTGCACCTCCTGTGGCTTATAGATGTCGATCAGGTCCAAGACCTTGGCCTGCATCGCGTTGCCACAAGAGAGCAGATGGTTTGCGTCCGCGTAGTGGTGATCCGAGGCCCGCAGGGTGAACCGGCCCCCCAGGGCCGAGGCGGAGGAGCGCTGGGACCAGGCCAGTCGCATGCGGAGGCTGGCGACCTCTTCCTCCAGTTCGCGGATTCGGTCATGAGGCCTGGTGTCCACCGGCGAGTGCATCGCTGCCGACTGGAGCACCCGCATCACTTGCCGCCGCTGCTTGTCCTTGGGGGCCTCCTCCTTGGCCTCCTTCTTGGACTGATGCCGCGTGTGGTGGTGCCAGTAATAGGACCGCGCGGCAATCCCCAGCTTCTGATCAACCTCCTTCCAGGTGAGCCCCTGCTTCCGTAGCTGCTCGATTTTACGCACCGTCAGCGCAGGATTTTTGGCGCTCCGTGCCATGCGTCTCCTCCAAAAACTCGTGCCGGCTCGGCCGGCGCGGACGACTTAGTGCCCAGACGGGGGCTCAGTACTCGTCCTCTTCGTCGCCGATCTCGTCCTCGACGTCTTCTTCGAGGACAGTCTCGCCGAGAAGCGGATCGACTTTCGCAGACGGCTCGGCCGGGCTCCCCAGAACCTGGATGCCGCCGTACGAGGCTACGTCCTCGCCCTTGAACTCCTCGACAGGCTGCTCGTCTTCCGGCTGGTAGTGCACCAGTTTCTCGACGTCTTCCTGCGAGACGGGCTGGGTCAGAACTTCGGGCAGGACGTCACGTTTGTGCTCGCGGCGAACACGAAAGTCGATCGGTCGGTACATCATCGAGGCTCACTAATGATCCGAGCACCAGGCGGCAAGGGCGACGTCCGCACGGAGTCAACCACTACGGTGCGCCGTACCCCCAGCGTAGCTAGTGCCCGGTTAAACTCCTTGTCCTTGGCGTGCGCCGTATAGATGGCCTTATCCGGACCGTACAGCGCCGCCACTGCTAAGGGATTGCCCAGGTCGTCGTAGATCACGACTTGTGACGCGGGCACCCTGATCGCTGGCTGGCCGGCGTCCGTCTGAATCTCGACGAACACTAGCCAGCCTCCGATAGCCTATTCAGCCAGGTGTGCTCCCCTGCCAACGTATCAAACGCCATCTTCGGGTCGGCCGCTGCAGCGGGGTCGCCGCCGGCCGGAGCGCCCGCCCCCATGGACATGCCGGCCTGCAGGGCAGACATCGGATCGGCGCCCGGGTCGGTAGCCTGCATGTCCGCGGCGACCAGATCCTCCGCCTTGAACGGCACGTTCAGATAGTCCAGCAGCTTGGCGATGAGCATCGTCTGACGCTGCATGGTCGCCCGCATCAGCGCCAGCTCGTCTTGTTTGTTCGCGCCCTTGCCGCGGCCGGCCATACCGCCGCCGCCGCCGACCATACCGGACTGCTGCAGCTGCGCAGCCACCGCCTGCGCGATTGCCTGCACCGGGTCACCGGCTCCAGCCATGGGGTCGGCAGGAGCACCCATGGCCCCGCCTCCGGCAGCGGCGGGATCTCCTGGAGGCATCATCGCTCCGCCTGCGGCCGGGTCGCCGGCCGGAGGACCCGCCCCGAATCCCTCGGGCGGGACGAACGCTTGTTTCTGCCGTTTGGCCTTGGCAGCTTCCAGTGCCAGATGCAACAGGGTGGGCGAGATCTTCGGCATGGATGAACCGGCGAGGTGCGCTAGGGACTACTTCGGCAACCTAGCGCACCTCGCGCGACTTGACAATAGGTTTAGCGCGCGTGTTCAACAGTCGGCGCGAGAGGCCCCGGGCCGACATGCTCTCCTCCCTTCTCGTGATGCTCGTGATGTAGGAACCACTCCACATCGGAACGAACAATCTCGCCGAGCCCCCGGCTGGGAGCCCAGCCAAGGACGCGCTCGGTTTCATGCCTCCCACGATCCACCAGCTCTCGCAGCTCGCCAGCGCGTGGAGGTTCCACGCTCGTACGCACCTGAATGCCGGTAGCTTTTTCGACCTCCGCGACCACCTGGGACACCGTCGTGCCGACGCCCGTGCCTACGTTGAGCGCCAGGAAGCCCGTGTGGTCCAGCTCCAGCGCCCGACGATTCGCCTCGGCTACGTCCGCCACGTGCACGAAGTCCCGCACGGGCTCGGTGTCGGTGCCAGGGCGACCAAAGACGGGCAGCGGTTCACCTGACACGCATTTCGAGACGGCCAGCGGAATCAGGTGCTGTGGCGGCCGCTTGCGATAGCCGTGCTGGAACTCGTCCGTCATGATCGCGCCGGCCACGTTGAAATACCGCAGGGCCACGACGCTCACGCCGTCAGCCGCCGCGCAGTCCGCCAGGATCCGCTCGCACATCAGCTTGCTCCGGCCATAAGGGCTGGGCGGCGGCATGAGCAGCGTCGAAGCAGGATGCGTGTTGGACAGGGTGTAGACCGCCGCCGACGACGCGAAGACGAGCTTCGGCACCTTGTAAGTTCGCATCCAGGCCAGTAGATCAATCGTCTGCGCCACGTTGGCGTGGTAGTAGGCCAGCGGGTCCCGCAGCGACTCCGGCACCGACGTCTTCGCGGCCAGGTGAATTACTGCGTCTGGTCGCGGCGCGTCGCCCAGGCTGAAGCACATGCGGTTGATTGGCACCAGCTCAGCGTCAGGGCGCACCAGGTCGTGGATCCAAACCTCGTACCCGTGCTTGAGCAGCTCCCAGGCGGTCGCCGTGCCGATGTACCCTGAGCCGCCAGTAATCAGAACGCGCATGGTTATCTACTCCGAGCAGGAACTAAAGTGCCCACAGATTATGCCGCTCGGAGAGAAAGTAATTTAATCCGCCTGCAGGATCTCCACGCGGTCGTCCGCGCTGATCTCACCGCGAGCGTAGGCCCGAGCGACGTCCTCCTCATTGCGGAAGACTTTGGGGGAGCTCTTTTTATTGACGAAGGCGGAGGCTGCATAGAGGCCGGCGATGTACTCCTGGGTAGGAGCGTGCATCGGCGTCTTCATATCGGCCGGGGAGATCAGGGACTTGCTGGGAAGCATCCGCTCGTAGGCTTCCTGCACCGCCTCAGGATCGGCCGGAACGTGATACTGTACGGCGTCACCGTCGTTATCAGCGGAGTCGAAGACCGTCACCTTGTTGACCAAGACGAAGGTGTACGTGCCCGGCACGCGCAGGTCGTACATGTCCATGACGCCGGCGGGCTCCAGCTTGGTGACCCGCTCCCACCGCTCGTCGCTCTCCCAACGGGCAAGCAGACCGGCAGGAATCTTGTCCTTGCCCAGCCGCGTGATAATCTTGGCCAGCGTTCCGCGACCTAGTCCGCCGCTCTGCCGACTCTTGCACAGTGCCGAGTACTCGGTGAACGCCTTGGGGTCCCTCCTGCGCCCCTTGGCAGTAGCGGCCGTTCCTCGGAAGTGCGTGAGCAGCTCCTCGGCTTCCTGGACCGAAATCGGCACCAGGTCCGGGACGAACCGGGAGTTGCGAGGAGCCTCCCGCAGCCGCTGCAACTCGGCCAGCTTGGACGGCATCCGCATCGGCAGATCCAGCTGACCAAACGCGACTACCGACGGATTGACCACCCAGGCTTGCCGGCCGTGGTTGTTGGTCCGCAGGTTGCAGGCTGAGTCGACGCCCAACTGCGCCAGCAACCACACCAACTGCTCGGCGAGCAGCCGACTTTTCGTCGTGATCGTGATGTTGCTGCGCCCGCGATAACCCTCACCACAATGCCCGTCCGTGTCCAACAGACCGGCCAAGAGCCCCAACTGAAACTCTTCTGGCGCGGACCAGATGAAGTCTGGCAAGTGCTTATGCCGCGATCCGCGACCCGTCAGCGGCTCCAACCAGCGCGCGAGCTCTGCACTGCTGATCGTCAGCCGACGGCAGGCGCCCCACCCCTCTGGATTATCCTCGTCGCGGTCGTGAGGTTTCCCTGGTCCCTTGCCAAATAGCGCGTGTGAGAGCTCGGACCAAGCCCGCAGCACGCTCGAATCCGCGGCCCCGGCAAGGCAAACTCCCTTCGCCTGTCCCTTGCAGAAGGAGGGCCAGCCGTCGCCGATGACCACCCCCAGCCACCACCCCAGGTCCGCCGTAAGTGGCAGAGGCTGGCCGTCGGGGCCCGTAATACTCCCTAGCTCCTGACTGCCGCACTCCGCGGCCACAACCCGAGGCGAAAGTTTGCCCAGAGCCTCCGCCGGCGTCATCCGCCGACACTTTCCCTGCTCCGGGTCGAAGCAGTACAGGCTGTGCGATTCGCTCACCGTCACCTGGCGGTTGCGCCCGAAGGTCACCCGCACGCCTTGCAATTGCGGATGGATGTAATAGCGATCGGGATGCTGCCAGGAGAACCCACCACTGGAGCAGTGCGTCAGCACCTCCACGTCCTCAGGCACCTCGTACGCACCAGGCTCGTCGGGCACCGGTGCGCCGTGCGGAAAGTCCGCCAGGTCGACAATCCTGAACTGCCCGCCCTGCCGGATGGGAACGCGCCCCACGCACGAGAAGCCCTTGTAAACCAGCGGCGGCAGTTGCACGGCGCTACCCTTCACCAGCTTGGGCCGGAACGCCAGCACGCCGAACTTGTGCAGCACGGGAGCCCGGTCCATGATGACCGGCCGGACCTGCATCTCCTCCTCCAGCGCCTTGCGCGCCCGCGGGGTCTTGGCTTCGACCTCACGCAGAGCGTCCATGCCGGCCATGCCGGCGCGCCGCAGCCGGCGAATGACGTAGGTCTTGTAAACGTCCCAGGCTCGATCCTCTGGCAGACCGAGAGTGTCCATGTCGAAGTCGGGGTTCGGCAGGATCACACCACGGCCCACATGGTCCACCGCCGAGCCGATCAATTTATACTGCACCACTCCGTGCTTGGGTGAGCTGCCAAAGACGCCGGCCAACAGCCCCTTGACCCGCTTCTCCTGCAGTTTGGGATTGAGCGGGTCGCCCAGGCCGGTGACCGCCTTGAAAGCGTTGTAGAGAGCCAGACGCTCGTCGCCCACCTCGTCGCCAACAACCTCCTTCATCGCCTTGAGGTTCTCGTTGGCGTCCCACAGCTCCTTGTAGAGGAGGTTGGCGTCGGCCACGATCGGAGCCTTGCGGGGGCCGGTCATCATGGAGATCGGCCGGAATACCGGCGGCAGCACCGGCACGGAGTCCAGCACCCACTCGCGCGGGTGAATTTTGAGATCCTCGGCGGCCTTCAAATAGGACAAGCGACGACGGGCCGCATCCTTGGCCGTCTTGGTGCCGGAGCGGATCTGCTGGCGAGCCAGGGCGATCTCTTTAGGCAGGTCGATCGCGTCGAGCGCCTTGGCGATCGCCTCCATACCGGTCCGGCCATGGAGCTGCTCGCGGCCCGCGATGATGTTCTCAAGCTGCTTGCCGGTCAGCCCCAGCACGCGACGGGCCGGCTCCTCCATGACCGGGTTGAGCATCGGCTCGTGCAGCTTGATCCGAGCCCAGCGGGTTGAATTGTGAGAGCCGGTCAGCCGCGGATCAAACAGACCGCCCTTCACCGGAGTCAGGTCATCGTCCAGCATGACCGTCTCGGCGTTCTCGAGATACCGATCGCCGGCCAGCTCGTCGATGTCCTTGTTGGTGAGGGCCATGAACTGGGTACGCCGGCCCTCGCGGACCGGGTTGATGCCCGAGGCCCGCAGCGTGGCCAGGAACTTTTCGTAAACCAGCGGCACCTTGGGCGGCGGCGGATTGTAGCCCGCCATGAACGCCAGCCAGTACGGCTCGTTGCGCTGGCCGCGGACCACGCCCGCATCGCGCAGCACATGGTAGGCGCCGTGCGAAAGCAGCGCGTTGACGTTGAGCAGGGCAACCCGCTTGCTGCCGTGCTCGCCGCCCTTGGTGGGCGTGCCTTCGGCGGTGTACCCGCCGGTACCGCGGCCTTGACCTTTCGATTCGGCAGTGTGGAAGAGCTTCATCATCCACCGCACGCCGGTCATGACACCTGGGATCTTGCGGCCCAGCACCGGGTCGTAGATGTCCTCCAGGTCCGACACGCCATGCTTGCGAGCCTCAGCCTCGGCGAACTCGCGAAGGTCCTCGATGTCCTCGAAGTCGCGGATCTTGTACGGTTTGCCGGTCTTCTCCGCGACCTTGCCCAGCAAGGCCTCCACGTACTGCGCCGGGTTGACGCGGCTGATCATGCCGTGCGGGTTGAGCAGCAGGTCGAACGGCCGGCCGTCCTTATCCCGAGGCATGTCGCGGTCGGGCACGATCTTGGCGGTAACCCCTTTGTCTCCATACCGGCCGGAGAGCTTGTCGGCCTCCCTCAGCGGCGAGTAAGCGCGGGTCAGAACGAAGGGACCCTTCTTCGTCTTGATCACGTCGACCACTTCGGCTTCGTCGTGGTGGTCCCAGGTGACCGAAGCGTCGTGGAAGGCCGGCGCGCCCTTCTTGTGGACCTTGCTGGCCGAGTCATGCCGCGGGCGGGCAGCCAGGATGATCGGGTCGCCCTCCTTCAGCCGCGTGCCGGGCTTGACCACGCCGTCCTCATCCAGCTTGGACAGCGTTTCCTTGTCGTAGCGGCTGGGGAACAAGCTGACGAACGCGTTCTTCCCGAGCTTGTACTCCTTGGGGTCCAGGTCCAGCGAGTGCTTGTAGTAGTGCTCGCTCGTCAGTTTCCGGGCGAACGACTCCGAGACGACGTTGGCGTCTTCGAAGTTGGTGCCCAGGTAGGGGACGTAGGCTACTCGGGCGTTGACTCCGAGGGCGACTCGCCCTTGGTCATCCGTATAGTTCGAGCGAGCCAGTAGGGTCCCAGGCTGGACGGTGTCACCAACGGATACCAGGGGCGTGTTGTGGAAGCCGGTTTTTCGGGCGAGTCCGTAGTGGTGGTAGAGTTCGTAGGTTTGGGTGGTTCCATCGGCCTGCTTGACCTTGATCTCGTCGGGGGTAACAGCGATGACGCGGCCGGCAGCCTTCGCGCGAATCGCGCCCAGCCGCTCGCCGAGTTTTTCCTCGTAGCTGACATCGTCCTCGTCCGGGACGGCCACCTGAACCAGGGGCGCCTCGGGGTTCTTCAGCGGAAGCGCCTGGCTCAGCATGCGGCTAGCCATGGCCGCGCGCTGACCCTTCAGCGCGCTCTTAGCCGGCACCAGGTTGTTGAGCGTCGAGAACGCCTTCTCGAAATGCGGCAGGACGAAGTCCACCTCGTCGCGAGGTACGAAGCGGATCTTGCCGCCTTTGAGCGCGGGCACACGCTTGGTGCGCCACTTCAGCATTTCCGGAAATGCAACCGTGGCGTCGGCCAGGTCAGACGCGGACTTCCACACCGGCTGGCCCGTGCGGGCGTCGACCAGGCGGGTGTACACCTGGCGGTCCGGTCCCTTGCGGGTGTTGGACGCGAAGTAGACGTCGACACCGGCTCGTTCGCTGTTTCCGGACCAGTGACCAACCGTGTCCCCGCGCCGCACATAGAGCAGGCCGCCAGGGACCGTGGCGCAGTACACCATTCCGTCGTAGTCGACGGTGTAGTAGTGGTTGGTCCGGGAACGGTGCAGAACCTGGTGGGCGTTCTGCTTATGCATGTGCACCACGTACAACCCGCCGGTGGTCGACTGCGGGCGGTCATCCTTCTCGAACACCACCCGACTCGCAACACCTAAGCCGAAAGCCAGCAGGTGTACCTGTTCGGCTAGCGTCGGACTGGTCGTGCAGAACTGCGTACGGTCTCCGCGACGATCCTTACGCCCCTCGCCAAGCATGAGCGACTGGAACAATCGACGTCGAGCCTCCAACGGGCCGCGGAGCATCTCGTCGGGAAGGGAGCGTTCCGGGCTGTAACCGACCTTCTCGAAGATCGTGGTCAGCTGCTTACGGCTGATATGGAAGGCGCGACCCGCGTAAGTGTGCGGAATCCCCAGCTCTCGCAGGGTTCGGCTAATTCGCTGGCAATTCTCTGAGTTCTTCTCCCAGGACTGGGAAATCCGAACCCGGTACTGATGTCCCCGCGTCCGATGGTGGACGGTTCCCTCGCCAACAACCCAGCCGACCAGCTCGTACCACGGAGCAGCGCTAACACGGTCAATAACCCGAGTGGTAGGGCTATCCTTCGGAATAGCGGTCAGTTCTACGTACTCGACGGCGTCACCGTCGCAAGGCTGGAAACCGCCTGACATTACCTTGCGGTTCTTGCCGTGAACCTGCTCCGCCGTCTCGAAGCGGAACCGCGCGCCGTTATGCAGCGGGGCAACCCACAGCCGGTGGTTAGGGGTCACCAAGTAGGAGACCCGCCCGGTATCCGCACCGTACATCGTTCCGCGATAGCGCTGCCGGATAATCCGTTCAGGGCGGTGGAACTCCAGCTTGCCGTCGACCAGGCAGGCGAACTCGTCGTCCTCAGTGACATCCGGCCAGCGCTTCCAGCCGTCCCGCGTCATGACTTCCGTCTGCGAGTCGAAGCACTCGGGTGTCCGGGTTGGGTCAATCAGCGCGAAGTGCGTGGGCTGCACCGAGCGGGCTTCGGAGGGGACGGCGGAAAGGGACCCGATACCGCCCTGCCCCAGCCGAGTGACGCGCGTCATCTTGTCCAGCACTTCCAGCGGATTGATGAACTCCGCCGGCTGAGCCAGGCCGCTGGAAGTGATCACCTCGTCCAATTGCTGCTGCAGCGGCAGCGAGGGCAACCCGCCAAGGTTCCCCCTGAGTGTGGCGTTCCAGAGGTACTTGCGACGCAGGCCACCGGCGTCCAGCCGGATGCGTTCTTCGAACAGGTCCTCCGGGCCCAGCACCATCTGGTTGGGCATCGCGTCGCGGTCGGTCAGCTCAACCGACTCGCCCCGGCTCAGTGCAGCCAGCGTCCGCGTGGTGTCCAGCAGCACGTCGAGGTTGAGCCCTGTGTAGGGTTTCCCCAACGCCCGCTGCATCACGCCCGGGTCGAAACGGAATTTCCCCAGCGCGTCCTGTAGACGCGTGCGGTATTCGGGGTCGACAACACCGTCGACCTCGCCCGTCGCCGTCCCTGGCGTTTCCTGCTTCACGTCCGGAGGAACCTCTGCAGTACCTTCTTCAAGTTAGCCGCGTTGTGGTGGGGGTAGTTCGCCTTCCAAAGCTCCTCCCCCCACGCCTCCTTCAATTGTTCGTCGGTGGCGCCCAGCGCGCGCAAGAGTGGCATCAGCGGAACCTTGGCCTGCCCCAGGCGGATGTAGAACACGCCGGACGCCGGGTCCAGGAAGTAACGGTGCGCGAAGCCTTCGCGCGGCATCGTGTTGACGTGCGCCTCGATCTCGCCGTTTTCCCGCACACGTGTGTAGATGCCCGGCTTGAGCCGCATCTGGTTGGCGATCGAGTATTCGGACCCGCGCTGGATCACGGTACCTCGTGGGGTCATGTACGGGACGCGAGCCAGCAGCTGCTGGCGACTGTCGATCACCTTGCCTGACTGGTTGTCAATGAGCTCCCAGGTGCCGCGCAACCGTCGGCCAACGGTTTCGCCGGTCAGGTTGGCAATGCGCTGCCGCCGCAAGGGAACGTCCTCTGGGTCCACGTACTGCACGTTAGTCAGCCGCAGCGTGTACCGATCGTTGGAGATCGGCTGCACCGACTGAGCAGCCTTGAGCACCGCGTCAAAGATCGCCCGCCTGGTATCCGTCGGATCCGCAAAATCCCGGCCCGGAGGAGTGTCCGGAACGTTCGCCAGCGGGCTGCCTGTCGGGTTGAGCAGGTCGCCTACAGGCATCACGGCTGCTGTTCCTTGTCGTCACGCGGTACATCCAGCGTCAGCCGTGGCGGCGACTCGTAGCGGCGGACGTCCGCGAGCCGACGCTCGGCTTCTTCCAGAATCCGCTCGCGATTTTGCCTGCGGGCAGCGCCGTAGGCCAAAGTTCCCGTGAGCAGACCAGAAGCCAAGGCGTACAGGGCGTAGGCGCCCTTCATCTTATTGACGAGTTCGCTCAGGTAGTTGGCCTTCTTCTGGTACAGGTCGAACAGACCATCCAGGGTGACGACTACCGGAGACACGTTATCGGACGCGGTCTTCGACCCATCGTCGTCGTGCTGTCCGGCGATCGCCTTCAGGAACGCCTGACGGGCCGCCTCCGTGTCCGCCTGCAGCTGAGACTTGCGCGCCCGGTTGACCAGCCAGTCGACCAGATTGTAGGCGGCTACCGCTCCACCGCCCAGAGCCAGTGGACCCATCACCCAGTGCGCCGGGTAGTTCCAGGGATCACCGACCGGTTCTACCTTCCTGACAGGGGCTTTCGGCGCTCCGTCTGAGGCCTGTTTACCGCGCAGTGCGGCGGGCAGAGGCACGCGGACCTCCTCCTCGGGGGTGGCCCGTCGGTCCTGCTGCAGGTTGCGACGCAGCAGGTTGACCAGGCCGATCGCGCTGCGGGCCCCGGCACCCGCCAAGGCGCCGGTCAGCAGCAAGCGCTTCCACGACTCGATCGCCGCCTGGCGGTCGAAAGGGCTGGTCGTCGCGATCTTCAGAAGGGGGCCAGCTTGGGCGTCCCGTCTTGCATGTAGAATTCGGTCCATTCGACGTATTTAAGACGCTTGTCGGGGCTGAAGTTGCGGTCGATATAAACCAGGGCGTACCAGCCATTGATGATGCGCTCCATGACCGATACGTAGCGAGCGTTACCGTAAACCTGAACACGCTGCCCGTTGACTTCCGCGACGTAGTCCTCGGCGGAGGTAACGTCGAAGACCCCATTGCGGAAGTCGGCAACCCGGACTGCCTTCTCCTCGTATTCCGGTTCGCGGTATAGGGCCGGGTTATGCGAGGTCGAGCGGAACGGATAACCATCCTCCGTGATCCGACCCCAAAACAACCGTCCCTGCTCTGACTGTGTCTGGTCGCTGTACCGAGATAGTGGACTAGGCACTCGGCAATCCTCGAATCGTCCGGCCCGACCGCTTGAGGCGTTCGGTCATCCGGGCATACTCCCGCTGCAGCTCACGCTGCCGCAGCTCCTCCTCGTCGATATCGCTCATCTCGTTCGCGCCCCGACCAAGAGCCCAACCGATTCCGGCTCCGGCTAGCGGAGGCAGCCCCAGCAGCGCCAGCAGCGCCACGTCAGCTGCATCCGTCACGCCGGAACCGATGAAGGCCCGCTTGACGCGAGGGGAACGCAGGGCGCGCAGTAGAAATCCCGCGCGGAAGGCTTCACGGGGGGTCAACATGACTACTCGGACGTGTTACGGAACCTGGTCAGTTTGGCAGTGGTTGCCGCGTCCGGCACCAGGATAGTGACCGGTCGCCGGCGAGCGTATTCGGCCGGGGCATCCGGGTTACTCGGCGTGCCCTGCTCGATCGCTTTGTTGATGACGGCCTCGAGCTCCTCCACGAAGCGCTCCTCCGGCCTCACCTGGTCGGCGTAATACTTATTCTCAGCACATAGCTTGCGGCCGTAGCCAATCCGGTCCTTGATGGCTTGCAGGCGCTCCTTGGCTCGCTCCACCGAGTACACCTGATAATGCCCTGTGAGGCGGTTCTCGGCGTGGACCAAGCCGCGTTCGGCCCAGAAGATCCAGTGTGGCGACTTGGCGACGGTAGCAGACCCCGCGATGTACATGACCCTCTCCGATCAATAAGGCTTCCAACCCGGCGGCGGAGTCGCCTGTCCCGGGACCTCTGGTGCCGGGTTGCCTGACGGCGGAGGTGGCAGTTCAGGGACCCCCGGCGAGGGCGGCCAGCCTGAAGTGTTGAAGAAGTCGACGATGCCGTCGATGAGCCCACCAACCACCACGGGCACCGCGCGCCCGATCAGTGGGTCCACGACGGTCCGCTCCAGCAGATTGGGAACGAACGGCAGGTCCAGCGGAGCTAGCACCTCGTCATAGAACCGCTGGGCGGCGCGCACGACGGCGTCCTTCTTTTGGGCGCCCGTGCCGCCGAGCGACTCCACCACCCGCACCAGGTGCCCCACCGCGTGGGTCAGGAGCTGTACACCTTCTGCGATAGTAATCGTTCCATCGCCGCGGGCCGCCCGAAAACGCGCGACCATGTCCTGCAGCGAAAACTTCACGCTGTCGTAGAGGTCCAAGCGCTCCTCCGTGAGTGATTAGTCGCCAAACAGTTTCGGGATGACAGCCTGCACCAAGCCGGCGTACATCCCAGTCTGCTTGAGCGTCTCCTGGGTATCCTTGGGCATGCCTGTCAGCATACCCAGGACCTTACCCACGAGGCTACCGGAGGCGTAGCCCACGCCCATCCCGGCAGCCAGGTGGGCCATCTGCCGCGGCGTCACCCAGCCAGGGCCGATGCCGCCTGGCATACGGTGAGCGGCCCCGACCGCCGCCGACGCCGCCAGCTGAGTAGCCGGGTTGAGCCGGTTCGCCACGGTACGCTCCGCCCAGATCGCGCGGTTGAACTCGTCCACGTCCACCGCAGGAGCCAGCGACGTCCCTGTCCCCAGGTCAAACGCCGACTTCATGTTCTGAATGGCGTCGGCTTCGGTGAGCGGCCAGGGGCTAAAAATCGACTTGCCGGCGAGTGCGTTGTTGATCGCCCAGGCCGCTCCAGGCGCCGCACCCAGCAGCGCCCCAAGCAAGGCGGTCGCCTGCCGGGTCCGCCCCCGATCCCAGCGCTCAGGAAGCATCCGCTCCAGCAGCCAGCCGGTGCCGTAGCCCAGCCCGCCGCCTAGCAGCCCGGTCGTCAGCATCGCCGCGACCGGGCTAGCCAGGTTGCGAGTGCCAAAGATGGTTTCTCCTGGGATGAAGTTCAGCCATTGCAGCGTACGGTTGAGAGCTGGGGAGACGGCCACTTTGACCCATCTCCCCAGCGGAATCTCGTCGCTGGCACGATCCGTTTCGTAGCCCACCTTCTCCAACGCCCGGGCAACCTGCCGAAAGTCCTCTTCGGGAGCCCAGACTGCCGCCAGCTTCATTCGCCCCGAGAACCGGTCGTAGTACACCGTCACCGGAGCCTGGGTAAGCAGCGGGCGGAAAGCCCGGCGGCAGTCCGCCGCCGGTTTTTCACATTGCTGGTAGTAGAGGTCTACCAGGCGAAGAGTGGACTCTGCTGGATTCACTCGTCTTCCACCATGAAGAAACCGGGCACGCGACCGCGCAGCCGGCGCCGAGCGGTCTGGACATGCTCGCAGTGAGGACGGTCACACGTGCGACAGACAGCCCGCAGGGCGGTCAGCACGATGTCGCCTTCTTTGCTCCGTTTGATGATGAACGTGGCTCGAGTCTGGCGATCCAGCTTGGCAATGTAGCGGTCATCCCTGGAATGGCGATGGCAGCGTTCCAGCCACGGGCTCAACTCCTCGTAAACCTCCTTGCCGGATTCAGCCCGTTCGAGCATCTCGAGAGCCCTCTCTCGGATCGGATTCTTGTCCTCGGGGGGATCCAGCGGCAACGACGGATCCCTCCGGCGCAGCACGCGCTGATACAGCATGTCGAGACTATGCCGCGTCAGCACCCATTTGGTAGCGGTCGTCATGGTGACTCACTCCCGTTTGTCCTCCTCTTTGATTTTCGCTTTGACTTTGTCCAATGCGTCGTCGAGGTCGTCCGCAGGAACCGCCCGGTCGTCGACGTAAGCCGACGCCAGGATCTTGTCGCTGCAGTCCTCAGGTTGATGGGGGTTCTCGTTGATGTAGTCGTAGGGGATATCGTGCTCCTCCAACCACCGCCTCACCGTCTCGGTCTGTCCGCGGCAGGTGTTGATGATGAGCAGGTACCCCTCGGCAGCGAGGGCCCGCATGAACTCGCGGGCTCCTTTACGTGGACGGCCGATCTTGTTCGGGTCGAATGGACCCTCGTCCTCGGCCAAAGTGCCGTCCAGATCCACCGCCACAATCGGCGGATGATCCTTGGGCTCGTCGTCATCCTCCTCGGGAGGCTCCAGCAGCGCCTGCTCAGGCTCGTCCATCAGTTCCGGCCCCATCTGCACGGTGACGGAGAAGACAGGCTGTCCATCCCGCATGAGGGAAAAGCTCGTAGACTGGAATCGCAGCGTGCGATGCTCGGCAACCTTGGCCGGCACTGCCTGTAGGGCAACGTCCAGCGGGTGCGACACGATCGGCCCGCGGCGTCCGTGTAGGTAATCCAGAAACCTCTGAGAGGCGTAGGTAAGGTCCGCCTGGCTGCGAAAGTCTTCCGCCGTGCGGGCCTGCTGGATCAGCTGGTCTCCCCGCAGCTTGACCTGGTTCAGGTATCGCAGCAGGTTGGTCGTGACCGGCTGGGAGTTATCCCAGACCAGCGGGGTCTGTCGCAAGGCCCGCAGGTAGTAGCTGTCGCCGGCGGCCTTCTTGTGCTCGGGGTTGTACCCCAAGACGCCCCAGCGGCGGGCGGCGCAGGTGATGTGGAAGTCGTACTGGTTGTTGTTGGGGCGGCTGGTGAGGCCGTAGCTGCGGCGCAGCTTCATCAGGTCTTCGCTGTGAACCCGGATGAACCACACCCGGGAGTATTTCTTCCAATTCGGCCGGACGGAGACGAAGTTACCCAGCGTATAGCGGAACCGTTTGCCGCGCTCCGGGTTGAGCACGGCAGGGCCCCCGATCTTCTCGATCTCCTCGGGCGTCATCACGCTGATGTGCGCGCTGAAGTTCCCCTCATCGTCCCGCGGCAGTTCAACCCCCGGCTCGTCCAGCGCCATGAAGACGCCTCGGACCAGGGCGTTGGGGACCGACAGCAGAAGCCAGCCGGATTTCGAGAGGTAAAGGACTCCCGACAGGGAGTACGAGACTTCCGGCTTTTCGACCGTCTCGTCCTGAGCCTGCTTGACGAGACGGCTACCCAGCTCGATGAGCTGTTTCAGTCCTTCCTCGATCCGCAAGTTCGGGAACACGCTGGGGCTCCAGGGAAGTCGCCCGCCGAGCTCCCCGGGAACCTCCACCCGGGGTCCTCAAGCGACGACGGCAACTCGGTGCATCCGTCGTCCCCTCCGACGCCTGGCTTCTCTCCATGGCGCTGTCCAAAGGGCGCGGAAATAATCGTCGCGCCCTCTCACCCTGCCGGCACCTGCGGCAAGCTCGGGGGCGACACCCTGAATTTTAGCGCGGTAGATAGGTTAGGCAGAGTCCGGCTGCGGGCGAGTCAGCACCGTCGTCACCTTCCCCAGATTGTTGACGCACTCCACCAGCCGCGCGGCATCGGCGTGGTATACGAAGCACGGTACGAGTTTGGGGCCCACCCAAAACACGGACACCAGACAAGGATATTGCTTGGGCTCCTCGTTGCCTGCGATCTCAGCTTCGGTCCCCAGCTCTCGGGACCGATCTTTCAGCGTCTGTTCCCTCCACGTCTTCCAACCTGTCTGATCGGTGAGCAGCACGAAACCTGCCATCTACGGACTCCTACGTAGCAGGGGAGATCCATTCCTCTGAATTCCGCCGAGCCGTTGCGACTCGCGGATGATCCACCGGTACCCGGTCTCCAGCGACCGCTGGTCGTGGTCCAGGTGGTAGACAAGGCAGTCAAAGTCTGCCCACAGCTTGCAACCGGCCCCCCGCATACGCCAAGCAAGCTCCTGATCCTCTCCTCCGTACACGTTGAACCGTTCCCAATAGCCACCCGTCTGCTCCAGACGCCGCGTGGGGAAGCTCTGCTGGAATCCCCACGCGGCCCGCCAATGCGGCAGCTCGAAGCGGCGTTGGCCTGTGCGCAACAGCCGGCACATGGCGCGGTAGACGCCAAAATCCATCTCGAATCTGCGATCATCCGCGACCACGAAAGGCTCCAAGTCCTCAATCTCGACAGAGAGGGACTCCACCTTTCGCTGATCGACATGCTTGCGGCGACCGCAGATCACCACGTCTTGTGACCCGTATGCGACGTGGCGCTCTACCAGATCCCTGGCTGGTACACAGTCACCGTCCACCACCAAGATCCTGTCGTCGCTTCGGCAGTGCCTGATCCCCAGGTTGCGGGCGGCCGCCAGGCGAAACTTGCTCGTCTGGGGTTCGAGATAGTGGTAGTAGATGTCCAGCTGGCCCTGGTACTTGTCGGCTACATCCGACAGCTCTCGTGCCCCGCCGTCGTTCACCACGTGCAGGTCGAACTTTTGCCATGTCTGCCTGGCAAATCCAGCCAGTACCAGGTCTAAGCTATGCGAGTCCTGGTAACAGGTTACGACGACGGAAAGCAACACTATACTCGCCCTGTCAACGCTTTAGTAGCGGATTCTCTGGAGTACCAAAGACTTACGGGCCCCCAAGCGGCGGGTACGATCTCCTGCCAGCGGCGTAGCCTCACCCCCTGGCGGCGCTCATGGAGGCGGGAGTGGGGTACCAGCACATCGTCCCACCGGCCTTCGTAGATCGCGTCAAGGCTGCGGTACCGGCGAATCGCCCCATCCTCTTGGATGAAGTCATCATCCGGTTTGCTGCGGCGATCGGCAGCAGGTCGCGGCCCGCAGAGCAGCTCCAGCCGTCGATACGCGTCCTCCTTGGCACGAAGGGGACAGTGGTGGATACACAGCCCCACTTCCGGCTCCAGCAGGCGACGATGGGACAGTGTCACCGGCGTATGGGACCCGCGGGTGAGGAAGATATCCGGCGTACCGTTATCGACGCGGAACAGCGGATGTTTCCAGTGGTGGAGCGGGCAGAACGCTCGGCGGCCGGTCGGCCCCATCCGCAAGGTCGCGTACGGTTGCGTGTCGATCGGGTGCAGCCCCCGGGCGTAATAGGGGCGCTGCGTGGGATAGTGATCCAGCGCGATGGCGCCGACAATTTGGAACCGTTCGTCGAGCGTCTGGAGGTATTCGCGGATCGTCATTCCGAAGGGCCCCTTCGGAAACTCGTCACCGTCGAGATACAGCCACCACAGGTGAGGCAGGTTCTCCCGGCGCGAGACCTCATCCATGAGCTCGTTCATCCGCCACAGGCGCTCTCCTTCCTCGTAGAAGTCGGTGGACCAGATGTCGACGACTTCCGCTCCGGCCGCCTCGGCGCGAGCCACGGTATCGTCCGGGCTGTCATTGTCGATTACGAAAACCCTGCTGCACCCTTGATGCTTGGCGTTGGCGATGGCCGCCTCGATGATGTCCCCTTCGTGCCAGACGCCGAAAATCGCATACAGCTCGATGGGCGACGTACCGCGGCGGGCAGGCTGGCTGGCCACACGCAGTACGGGCCGGCGCGCCGCCGGCGGGGCCCCGTTGCCGCGATTCAGAGGGTAAGCGGGGAAACTGCGAATGAGCGACCGTCGCGGACCGTCGGCGCGCCACAGCGGGGAAGCCTTCGCCTTCCTCACCCAGGAGGAATCCGACTCGTACCCGGCAAGGACCAGCGTTTTGCCGGCGACCTCGTCAAAGACCGCCGCCGCGTCGCGGAACAGGTGGTTCTCCCAGTCGCCCGATACGCCGCGCCGGTAGAAATCGCTGGGATCTTCCTCACCGCGGGCCCGGCCCCCGGAATACCGGCGAAAGCTGCCGGCCTCCAGACAAACCCTCGCCACGTCGGGGGCATCATTGACATCCAACCACTGGAGTAGCGCTCGCAGCTCGCGCATCGGCCTAGACTCCAGCCGCTCGTACCGCACGATCCGCACACGCTGGCTGTCGCGCTCCGCCAGCTCCAAGTACTCTGCGATGTCCTGTTTCTGCTCGTAGTCCTCCTGCTCCTCACGCACCCAATCGGCCCGGACCGCCACGCGGCCTTCCTCCGTGAAATACGACAGTGCATTTCCGGAAATGTTGGCGTAGTGGAAAGCGGCCGAGACGCAGACATCGCGCAGGTCGCGGAGCATCACGATCGCGCGCGACTGGGGAAACAGCTCCAGCCAGCGCCTCAAGTCCATATCGGGACTCTTGTCGCAGACGTAGACGCTGCGCGCCCAGGCATCGCCCGTCGTCTCGAGCATCCAACCCAGCATCGCGAAGCGGTCCCGGCGGTCATGCCGAAGCTGGTAGAACTCCCGGGCCTTGGGCGACATGGCCCGCGGCCGATTGACCATCCAGCGACGTTCCTCGAAACGGGAGCACAGCAGCAGCTCCTGCCGCCCGCCGGAAGGCACCGCGATCTGCGGGTGAGCCCGCAGAATGTTGGACATCCAGGTCGTGCCGCTCTTGGCACGGCCGGTGATCAGCAGCAGCCCGCGGCCCTCGCGCAGGTCTTCCCAGGTGACCGCCACGCTTACCCTCCAGGGCTGATGCAGCGTTTGCAGATGAAGTTCGGGTCGGACGCCTTCTTGCCCGTGACGCGGGCGACCAGGTCGCTGTAGTACGGGCTCTGGAAGTATTCCACCAAGGTCATGTCCGCCAGGCTGGGCAGCTCGACCTCGCCGTGGTAGTCCATGCAGCACAGCCGGATGCGGCCGTCGTACATGATGTGGATCCACTGGTCGAGCCGCGGGCAGTAGAACGGCTTGTGGCCGGGGCCGATCTCCCGCACCTTGCCGACGTTCAGCTTGTACGCGTTGCGGTCCTGGCGGTGCAGCGTGCCGGCGCGGTCATGGAACGTGAAGGCGTCGAGGCTGACATTGGTCGTGTTGATGCCCTCCTCGGCGAACCGCCGCGTCCAGTAATCGATGTACTGCTGACGTGTGAAGTAGGTGTGCTTGCCGTCGCGGCTCTCGCCGGCCCCGCGGATCTTGATCCGCAGCTTGCCGTCGGACTTGCGGAGCAGATAGAGCAGGTTCTTGGTGGCCCGCTCGTAGTCGATCTGCATGATGTGGGTGAAGGTCTCTTTGTCGATGCCGTGGTGGGAGACCCAGATCTCGTGCCGGCGGCCGGGCTGCGTCCAGATGTCGTACAGCCGATCGACGGTCTTCTCGGTGAGGGCTGCGCCATTGGTGGAAATCTCCACCAGCGTTTGCGGGAAGTAGGCGTAGATGTCCTCGATCCGCTGGAAGATCTTCTTGTCGATCAGCGGTTCCTGCATAAGGTAGGGGCAAATTTTCTGAATCCCCTTGGCGAACGGCCGCAGGCACTCCAGCACGTGGTGCCACATCTCGTCGGTCATGACGCCCGGATGGGCGGCATGCTGCGATTCGACGTAGGGGCACATCAAACAATCTGCATTGCAGCGGGAATGGGTTTGGATCTGGACGTAGCGAATGTTGGGCAACTTCAAAACAGGTCTTCCTCCAGTTGAGCCAGCTCGTGCCGCGGGATCTTGGTCCGCAGCTCCTGCCAGTTACTGATCCGCTCCGGGATAGAGCCTAGCTGGCACTTGGCCGACACCTTGGGCAGCCGGATCACGGTTACCCCCAGGAACTCGCAGACCGCCTTCCAGGTGGCCGCGGGGGATTCGACCAGTTGGCGGTAGGTAACCTCCAGGCGTCGCGGGCACCAGGTTTCGACCCGGCTAGCCCCGACGGCGTCCGCGCGCAGCCGTTGTCGGGCGTCCTCGACCTCGACAGGGACGGGTGGAGAGCGACGGGAGCGCTTGCGCGGTGGCAGCCAAGGCACGTTAAACTTCCTGGCCTGACCCTCGGAGACCAGGGCGGCCAGCGGGTTCCGGACGACGTGCAGCACGCGGCAGCCGTCTTTGCAGATCGGCCACAACTCAAAGCGATCGAGCTGGCTGTAAGTTGCCCGGAATCCGGCGACCTCGCCGCTTTCCCACAACCGCGACAGGTAGTGCCGGGGGTTGTCGATGTAGTACCCCTCGGCAGTCGGTGAGGGTCGCAGCATCCAGTCCTCGGTGCCATAGTACTGCCGGTGAGCCTCGCGACGCGTCGGCTCGTCTTCCGACAGCACCTCCCCGGCACAGGCCACCTCGGGGTGGGCCTGCAGCAGACAGCCGAGCCAGCCGGCCCCTGTCCTAGGCGCCCCGAGGAGGATGTACCTCGTGGTAGAGTCGGAGTGTGCGCTCAAGGATGTCCTTATCCTCTCGTGCGAGGTCCCAGCGATTGGCGTGCGTCGGCTGCACGCGACCTTGCATGACGTGCCGCGCGTTCCACGTATTGGCTCCGTGGTAGAACCTCATGTAAAGCGACGGCCGCAAACCGCTGCGACTGTTGTTGTCCAGGAGGATTCGGCGTTCCGTGCCGAATACGTCCTTCCAGAAGTGGGTGTCTTCATGCTTGCCTTCAGCCCGGTAGCGTCCGCTGGTCCGCGGGTGAAGGATCGTGCCCGGAATCCCCTCACGAATCCCGGCCACAAATGCATAGTTCGTAACGAAGCTGTACCGGACCTGCCAGAGTAGAAGTACGCAGCAGCCAGGACGGGCGGCCTCCAGCTGCAAGCGGATGCGACCAGGACCACTGTAGTCGTCGTCATCCCATTGGCAGATCCAATCTCCTCGGGCCTCCTCCAGGCCGATGTTTCGCAGCTCTCCCAGCGACAACCGCGGAGTAGCCGGGACGCGAATCTCCCGGATCGTCGGGTCGTCACAAGCCAGGGAGAACTCCCCGTCGTTGACAATCACGAGCTCACGATTAGGGTAGTCCTGCTGCTGGTAGGACTGGATGGCTACCCGGGCCAGCGCCTCCCGCTGAGGAGACTTCCCGGTAACCATCACACAGGAGACCAGTGGTTGCATTTCTGGAAATGGGGAACCCTTTTGCATGGAGGTCTCCGGCGCTAGATTATGTCGCTGATCCATGAGCGCAACTTTACGGTGCAGCAAGTTGCTGCGCTACTGCAGGTGACCGACGACACCGTGAGACGGTGGATCCAGGACGGCCGCCTTCGAGCGTTTCGTCTTGGCAATCGCTGGCGAATTCTGGGCACGGACCTGGATGGTCTGGTCCAGGGAGAAGACGAGCCGGCGCGACGCATGACGGCCGCAGAGCGGCGCGAGTACGAACAGCTGTTGAGGAACCTGAAGCTCGATTAGAGAAGGAGGCCCATGGATGGGCTCGACCCACTCTGGTTACGGCTGGTGCACGACCTGCCGGCGGCAGGTCGTGCTGCCATGCCGTCTGTGCCATGTCCGTGACCTGGATCGCCGCGGGCTGATTCCCCGCCCTCGCCCGGTGGACCCCTCGTTGTCGCGCGAGCTGCGCGAAAAGCTGGAGGCGTCGGTGGCGGAGCTGGATCTGCCGGTGCGGGTGATCAACTGCCTGCAGACCAGCGACATCTTCACCGTCAACGATCTGGTCCACACCTCGCAGGACCAGCTGCTGCAGATACCCACCTTCGCCCACAAGACGGTGAGCCGGATCGTGTCCACGGTTCGGAAGTTTCTCGGGCAAACCGACGGCAGGTAGTTGCTGCCCTAGAGAACGGCACTAAACTGCCTTAAGGGGCGTCGGCGGGCGGAGTTTGCCGTCCGCCGACACTCCGCCACTTACAGCAAGGCACGCAACTTGCAGAGGAAACTGCAAGTTCTTCTGAAACGGACTCTTGCCACTTCTGGCCAGCCTGCTGCCTTCTCCGTAAGTCCCCGAAAGTGGTCGGGGGGTGTGCAAATATATTTGACTACCCCCGAAACTGGCCTATTTTCGGCCATTTTGACTACCCCCGAAAAGGTTTCACATAAGGACTTACGTCAAATTTCTCGGGGGTAGTCAATCGGCGTAACACAATATGACTGAAGAAGTTACGCCGAATGAACGAAATATAGACAGAAAATCGTTCGGCGAGTTCGCGAGAAAATACAGAAAAATGTAAAGTCCTTCCGGCAAACAGGTTGGGCAAATACTCGCCCCGCAAATTTTTCCTGGACAGCTTTTTCGGTGTCGTCCCCAGGGTGCCCAAACCGCCCAGCCTTGCCCCCGCGGGTTGGCAGGCTGGACGTTCTTAGGTTCCCTGCCTGGGCTCCCCCGGCTTGGCAGACCACCGGCGCCCGCTTTTCGACGGCGGCCCGCGCTTCGTATGATGATGGCATGCAAAGCATTTACGAATACGACGTGATCGTGGTGGGAGCCGGGCACGCCGGAACCGAGGCCGCCATGGCTGCAGCCCGGCTGGGGGCCCGCACCGCCCTGCTGACCATCAACCTGGACACCGTAGGCCAGATGAGCTGCAACCCGGCCATCGGCGGTGTGGCCAAGGGGCAGATCGCCCGGGAGGTCGACGCCCTGGGCGGCATTATGGGCGTGGCGATCGACGCTACGGGCATCCAGTTCCGGATGCTCAACCGCCGCAAGGGCCCGGCCATGCACAGCCCTCGGGCCCAGGCCGACAAGAAGGCCTACCAGAACGAAATCAAGCGGCTGGTCGAGGAGCAGCCGAACCTCCACCTGCGGCAGGAGGTGGTCGAGGACCTGATCGCCGAGGAAACGGCGGCCGGGCCGGTGATCCGCGGCCTGCGCGTCCGCGGCGATGCCGAGTACCGCGCGCCCGCGGTGGTGCTCACCACCGGCACCTTCCTCCAGGCGTTGATGCACACCGGCGAGACCAAGACCGAGGGCGGCCGGGCAGGCGAAGGCACCACCCGCGGCATCAGCCAGGCCCTCCAGCGGCTTGGCTTTGAAACGCGGCGGTTCAAGACCGGCACGCCGCCGCGGCTCAACGGCCGCACGCTCAATTTCGACGCCATGGAGCTTCAGCCCGGCGACGATGATCCCCGGCCGTTCTCCTTCCTCAACGATCGCATCACCCAGGAGCAGCTTCCCTGCTGGATCACGTACACCAACCCGGCCGTACATGAGCTGATCCGGGCTAACCTGCACCGGGCTCCGATTTACTCCGGGCAGATCCGCTCCAGCGGGCCGCGGTACTGCCCTTCGATCGAAGACAAGGTCGTGCGCTTCGCCGACAAGGAGCAGCATCAGTTGTTCCTGGAGCCGGAAGGCCGGGCGACGCAGGAGTACTACGTTAACGGCATCTCGACCAGCCTGCCCCGCGACGTGCAGGACGCCATCCTGCGGTTGATTCCAGGGCTGGAGGATGCCCAGATCATGCGCTATGGCTACGCGGTGGAATACGACTTCGTGCCGCCCGAGCAGTTGCACCCCACGCTCGAAACCAAGCGGGTGCAGGGGCTGTATCTGGCCGGGCAGATCAACGGCACCACCGGGTACGAGGAAGCCGCCGCGCAAGGCGTGGTGGCCGGGGCCAATGCAGCACTCAAGCAGCGCGGCCAGGAACTGGTGCTCGATCGCGATCAGGCCTATATCGGCGTGCTGATCGACGATTTGGTGACGCGCGGCGTCGACGAACCGTACCGGATGTTTACCTCGCGGGCTGAGTATCGGCTGCTGCTGCGGCACGATAACGCCGATCGCCGGCTCACGCCCATCGCGCACAGCCTGGGGCTGATCGACGCCCAGCGTTGGGAACGGCTCCAGCAGAAGCTGGCGGCCATCGAGGCTTTGCAGCAGCGGCTGGAAACCCTCCGCGACGGCGAGCACACGCTGGCCAAGCTGCTGCGGCGGACGGAAGTGACCTGGGCCGACATGGTTGCCCGGTGCCCCGAGCTGGCCGAGGTGCCGCGCGAAATCGCCGAACAGGTGGAGTTCGATACCAAGTACGCCGGGTACATCGCGCGGCAGAAGATCGAGATCGAACGGCAAAAGCGGCTGGCCGAGAAACGCATTCCCGAAGGCTTTGATTTCACCGCCATCCGGCATTTGCGGACCGAGGCCAAGGAAAAACTGGCCAAGGTACAGCCGCGCAGCCTGGCCCAAGCCGGCCGCATCAGCGGCATCACCCCGGCCGACTTGGCGCTATTGATGGTGTACCTGGACGGGAAGAAGTAGCCGCCGCGTACCTCAGGACGCGTGGGCAGATAGTTGTCCCCGGCATTGACACCGCAGCTTGAACGTGAGACGGTCCGCGAATCGTCCCCTACGAAGAGGTCACGCGGGGATCGGCCGTCAGCCGGTCCAAGAGCCGCTCCGGTTCTGCTTCATGGATGACCAGGTCGGCATGCCGGGTGGCGATGAACTGCTCTTCAATCGCGTGCCCGATCAATTGCAGCAGCGGGTCGAAGTAGCCGGCCGTATTCAATAGGCCGATCGGCTTGTTGTGGTAGCCGAGCTGTGCCCAGGTGATGGCCTCGAACAGTTCGTCGAAGGTACCGTAGCCACCGGGCATGGCGATGAAGGCGTCGGCCAATTGGGTCATTTTGGCCTTGCGCTCGTGCATGGTGGCCACCACGTGCATCTCTTGCACGCCGGGGTGCAGCAACTCCTTGGTGGCCAGGCGATCGGGAATGACGCCGATCACTCGGCCGCCGCCGGCCAGCACGGCATCGGCGATCACGCCCATCAGTCCCACCTGACCGCCCCCGTAAACCAGGTGCAGCCCTCGGGCGGCGAGCAGTTCACCCAGGCGTTGCGCGGCGCGGCGATACTCGGGGTGCTTGCCCACCTTCGAACCGCAGTAAACGCAAACGCTGTGCATGGAGTGAGGCCTGTCGTAGTTGAGAACCGTCGCAAGGGGTGCGGTGGGAATGCCCAGGCCCTGGCAAGGATGACTGCCAGGCGACCTGCCCCCGATCGTAACCTTGGGCGCCGAATGTGCAAAAGGGGGCAATCGGGGGAGCGATCATGCGGCAAGCCGGTTCGTCCCGGCTTCGTGCTATCTGCGGTGCGCCGGCCCTACTACACTGAGGGGGTATGCATCAAGGGCGTACCAAGGGGCCACCGGCACCGACTAGCAACCCACCATGCCCGGCTAATATCCAGCGCCGGCGTTTCACTGCCCAAGGAGCGTAACCATGTTTGCCAGGCTCTGCGCGGTTGGATGGTTCTCTCGTTGGGGCAGGCTCTCCTTCGCGGGATTGCTGGGGCTAGCCGCGTTAGCCGCCGAAGCCGCCGCGCAGCAGCCGACTTCGTTATCCTCCACCGACCTTTCGGCGATTGGTCCGGCCAGGTACGCTTCGCACCCGCCACTGCGGCCGCTCCCCCGGCCTGCCGCTACGCCCAAGAGCACCGGCCCGGCCAGGTACGTCGATCCGCTGCGGGGCAGCGACGAGAACCCCGGCACCGAGCAGCGGCCCTATCGCACCCTTGCGCATGCGGTGAAGCAGTTAACGCCCGGTGAAACGCTCTACTTGCGCGGTGGCACGTATTACGAGCACGTGACCGTTTCGGCCCAGGGTACGGCCGACCAGCCGATCACCATTGCCGGCTACCCGGGCGAATTGGCCATCATCGACGGCGGCCTGCGTGAATTCTTCGAGCAGCCTGAGCAGGCATGGGAACCGGTGGCCGGCGGTGCTCCGGGCGAGTTCCGCTCGACCAGGACCTATCCCGATCTTGGCGGCACGCCCGACGGCGTGAACGTACTGGGTAACTTCGGCGATTCGATGGTGCCACTGCAAGGCTATCGCCTCTTGGGTGACCTGCGTTCCGATAATCCTTACTGGAATGTCAACAACAAGGTCGGCAGTAACGATTTCGTGTACTGCGGGCCTGGCATTTATTACGACGTGGAGACCGGCCGCATCCACTGCCGCCTGGCTCACACCCGGCTGAACGCCCTGGGGGAGCTTAACTACCGCGGCGAGACCGATCCGCGGCGGATTCCGCTGGTGATTGCCGGCTTTGCCGGAGGTTCGCCGTTGCGGCTGCGAAACGCCCAGTGGGTAAGGCTGCAAGACCTGGTGCTCCGCGGTGCCCGGGAAGCGACCCTGGCCATCGAAGGTTGCCGACATATCGAACTGGTCGGGCTAACCATTTACGGCGGCTCGGCAGCCGTGAACGTACGCGATACCTGGGGCCTGCGCGTGCTCGATACGGCGTGCCGCGGCCTGGCGGCTCCGTGGACGTTCCGCGGTGCACTGAAGTACCGTTCGATCGAAGCCCGAATCTTCTCGGCCAGTCGCTGGGAACCCACCGGCCAGGACAATCGCGACTTGGAGATCGCGTACAGTGAGTTTACCGACTGCGTGGACGGTGTGTTCCTGGGCAACGTCCGCCGGGTGCGATTTCATCACAACCTGGTGGATAACATCAGCGACGACGGCATCTTTCTCACCGCCCAGACGGCTTACGATGGCACCATGCATGGCGGCGACGTGCAGATTTACCAGAACCTGTTTGCCCGGTGCCTGACGACGTTCGCATTTGGCGTGGGGCACGGCCGGCAGCGGATCACGGCCAAGGGCGTGCAAACCGGCGCAGGCGTCGATATCTTCCGCAACGTGTTCGATTTCCGCGGCCCGGTCATGTACCACTGGCCCAGCGGTCCCGACGACGATGAGCAACTGCGATCGCTGGGCCGCTTCGCCGGCGACCACGGCAGCCCCGCCTGGGAACCGATGCGGATCTATCACAACACGATTCTGGCCGGCGATCCGCCGCGGTATGACTACGGTACCGACGGCCTGGGCCGGGCAGTGGTACCAGGCACGAGTCGCCGCGTGTTCAACAACATCATCTGCCAGAAGCTGGGTATGATCGGGCAGACGCTGCCCGACCCCACCAAAGCTGATTACATTGCCGACGCCAACCTGTTCTGGAGCCTGACCGACGGCCCCACGTTCCAGGGCGAGATTTTCAGTCGGTTTCGCCGTTCGATCGCGTTTGAGCAGAGCAAGCAAAGCTATGCGCCCGGCTGGACGGTCCACGACCAGTTCGCCGATCCGCAGTTCGTGAAACTTTCGCCCCACTGGCGTACACCGCCCGACTTGCGACTGCAAGAAACCAGTCCTGCCGTGAACCGGGGCATCTATCTGCCGAGTGATTGGCCCGATCCAATGCGAGCCGCCGATGAAGGCATCCCCGACGTGGGCGCCTTGCCGCTGGGAAGCGAGGTGTGGCGGGTTGCCGTAGGCGGGCGGCTCAATGCGTTTGGGCAAGAGATGGATGCAGCCGCCGACCAGGACACGCGGCCGCCGGTCCCGTGGGAGTTTGCCACGCAGGAATATCCTGCCCCGAAGACACAAATTCGAGCCCTGGTTTACCAAGGCTATCCGGCGTTTGATGCGCCGCTGGCGGCGTTTGCCTTGCGGCGTGCCGGGGCGCAGGTCGAGGTACTGGAACGTACGTGGCTAGAACCTGAGCAATTCAAGCAATACGACGTGATTGTGATCGACGGCAGTTTCGCCAGGGCCAAGATCGAGCCGAATCGGTTCTCGGTCGATGACTTGAAGCACGTCGAAGCATTCTTAAAACAGGGCGGCACGCTCATCTTGATGCGTGAACGGCTCGATCTGTTTGCCACGCCCGAAGGCAGGGCGTTTCTCGCGTCGCACGTTGGCAATGCTGCGGCCGTCGCCAAGAGCAGTGCCGATTACCGATTGCTCAAGCCGAAACATCCTTGGATAGCGCATTTGAAAGTTCGTCCGGTGCTGCCCTGGCTGGGCGACAAGCTGGTATCGCCGTTGCGGGCCAGCCAAGGCGAGCCGATCATCGGCACCGCCGACGGAGCCGCGGCCCTGTACCGTGTGCCCGTAGGCAAGGGGCAATTGATCTACATAGGCTGGAGCATTGCCCGATCGCTACCCAGCGGCCGCGATAAGGGCGTGACCGTGGAACAGGAACAAACATTCGATGATCAGATGCAGGTTCTGCTGAAGATGGCCCACAAGGTCGTGAAGGCTGACGCTCAACAAGAGTCACTGGACCCATAGATTTGACTGGCGTTTTCGCGTGCCACGGCTGCGCGGTGTGGGCTGCCTCTCGTAGCTCGTTCTTCAATACGTATCCTGGTTTCCTGGTCCGCACAGCGGCCCCTGCTGGCACGTAGTCAATCAGCAAACGCTCTGAGCGTGATCATCATCCGCCGGCCCTGGGGGATGGGAAATCGTGGCAGCGAATGTTTCCAGGTGCGGTTGGTTTCAGCCGGCAGGAGCAATACGGTGCCTGATGGCGTGGGGAAGTCGTGAGCCTGTTCGCGGAAGTTGAAGGTCCGCGTCATCCGCAGCAGATGTGGTTCCCCTAATGAGATCATCACGATGGGGCTGCCGGGCACCAGGCCCTGTTCCTGATCGTGGTGCGGCCCCAGGTAGTGCCCTGCCCTGCCGTCATACCAACTGACCAACAGACCGTTGAGCCGCGGATCGATCTGTTCGCGGGCGTATTGCCAGAGTGGCTGTAACTCCGGCGGGGCTGGCTGCGGCAAGGCTGCCGCGCCGGCATCGGGATAGGTTCGTTCGTAGGTTTGTTGCCACCGCGGGATGCGGACGGCGCCTCGCATGGCCGTTACCGCCCGCTGAGGCGGCAACAGGTTCCATAAATTCTCCCATTGCTGGGGTGAAGGCAGCAGCGCCTCGGGCAGTTGGCCCACGTAGACCGCGTGCGCTTCGTCCAGGTCGTGCCTGGCGAAGTTCTGGCCGAGCGATAGCGGCATAGCTTGCGATACTTCCATGACCACTCTCCTCGCATCCGGCCCCTTCCCCCTCGTGGACATGAGCGAGGCCAAGGCATAGCCCAGGCCCTGCCTCTATGTACGTACGCGGGAGCTTTTAGGTTTTGTGACGCAAAACGGGGCCTTGTGCGCAAGAAGTCAACTCGGCAGGTAGCCATCACATTAATGATCAATGATCGCTCTGCCGCACTGACTGGAGAGCCTGCTGTCTGAAGCCTTTAGGGCTTTTCGGCCTGGGTAGCCTCGCCCGCTTGCAACCATGACAGTGGGAAACGGGCCAGCACGATTTTTTCGTACGCGTCGCGGTCGCCGCGTTCGTGCAGGCAGAGCACGTCGCCGTCGGCGGTGATCGCCAGGTCGGAATAGGCGGCCGGGCCCGCCCAAAGTTCGCGGGCGGCCGACCAGGTGCGGCAATCGTCGTTGCTCAGCCGCACGGTCAGATGATCACGCTTGGTGCTGGCCGGATTGGAGAACAGAATCGGGCCGGTCTGCTGTTTCTCGCCCGGCCGGGCGTAACGGATGATGCTTGCCTCGCAAACCGGCTCGATCAGCGTCTGGTCGTGTGACACGGGCCCAAAGGTCTTGCCGCCGTCGCTACTGATGGCCACCGCCCGGCGGTTCAGGCCGAAGTAGCTGCGCATATTGAGCAGCAGCCGCCCATCGGTCAGCTCGACCGCGGTGCACTCGTTGGTTCTGTATTCGCTTTCGCCACCGAGCTGCCAGGTACGGCCGCCGTCGTCGCTATAGACGATGTGCGAGTGCGAGAACCGCTGATCGCCTACGCGGTGGTCGCTGGGAATGATCATCCGCCCGGTGGAAAGCTGCACGCCGTGGCCGGGGCCTGTGGCGTACCAGGTCCAGTCAGGCTTTTTCACGTCCTGGGTGATCTTGGTGGGAGTGGCCCAGGTTTGGCCGTCGTCCTTGCTGTGGGTGACGAACACGTCGTCGTTGTTGCGCGTCAGCAGCAGCCAGATGGTGCCGGTATTGCGATCAATCACCGGGCAGGGATTGCCGATGGTATGCTTGCCGTCTTCCCAGATCGTGATCATGGGGCCGAAGGTCTTACCGCCGTCGGTGCTGCGGCGCACCACCAGGTCGATATCGCCGTGATCGGCGAGACCTGTTTGCCGGGCTTCGCAGAAGGCGAGAATCGTGCCCTTGAGCGTGACCACCATGGCCGGGATACGGTACGTGTGGACGCCCTGGTCCCCGGCGACGAAGACATCGGTTTCCAGCACCTGGCCGCCTGGTGGATCCGCAGCGGCGGCGGTCGATGCCACGAGCGATACACACACAATCCAACCGAGCAGACGGCGTAGCATGAGTGAGCCTCCCGGGAGTCGCTAACGCTTAGACCGCTCACAGGATAAACCGCCGGATCGCCAGGAGAAAGCAAACTGGGCCAAGGACTTGCCCGCCGGCGGGGCCGCTTCGTGGGCTATATTCTTTGACGGACGGCGGCCGATTACACTGGGGGGGCAGCCAGCCCGCGAAAGTGCGGCCGCGTCATGGACCCATTGCAATTCACAGGGCTAACCGCTGACGGGAGGCCCTCCTTGCTGGTGAGGAACGGCATACCATGCCTATGATTGGTCCGGATGAGCTCCCGGAATTGGATCAGAAGCTCGCGCGGCTGGTGCAGCAGGTGGGGGCGTCGAAGAAGCCTGATCCGCAGGACATTCCGCTTTGCCGCGAGCTTCTGGACTGGCTCATCTACGAGGGCTGGGAGGATGCCGAGGAACTGGACGTGCGTCCGATTGCCTGGTCGGACTGCTTGTCGGAGAAAGAGCGGCAGAACCTGGCCAACCTGGCGCTGGCGGCGCAGCAGTATGTGAACAGCCGCGCCAAGGACGATAAGGCAATCGTCCTGGAGATGGGCCAGGTGATGATCGAACTGCGCGGTATCCAACTGGTCGATCGTGCCAGGCCCAAGGATATTCTCGACCACAAGACCGAGGCACGCGACCACTACGTGTACGAGCGGCTTTGCAAGGGCGTGTCACCGGCACGGATTGTATCGGCGATCGAGCAGCACCCGGAATGGGATGTGATCGCTGTCGCCGACTTGGAAGCATGCGCCGAGGCGTACGCCCAGCGGCACCAGTTGCCCTCGGTCTCGCAGCGCCGTCGCACTTCTTGATGTTTAGGGGGCCACGGAGCCGGCATCCAGACTGCCGATGTTGCTAACGCTTCATCGAAGCGGCGGGCGCTTGGCTGGCCGGTGGTGCCGCGGGCAGATAGGGCCCTGGCGACGGCGGTAATGCTTCCCTGTGTGGCGTCCCTTCGTAGGGCAGTTCATCAGGTGGCCAGGCGCCAGCAGGCGGCAGGTGAGCCGGATTCCACGGCGGCGGCTGCCAGTTGGGATCGATCTTGATGACCACCGGCGGCAAGGGACGGTCGGCCGCCAGCGGCCTGACCGCGTGTTGGTAGCCGACGGTCGCGCAGCGACTATGCTGCGGATTCCACGGGTAGTTGAAGGCACCGCGATAGTCGTAGCAGCGACCCAGCCCATCGCAACTGCGGCAGCGATAGCAATCCGGCCCGCAGCCGCGGCGGAATCCGTCGCCGCCGGGCCGCAGTTCGTGCCACAGGAGCGTGGCGTCGAGCTTGATTGGATGCTGGCCGGGCGCGGCCAATGCCAGCAGCAGGATGGCAGCTTCCATGAGCCTGATTCCATCGGGATAGCGGAATGACGGCGACGCCGCACCGAACCCGTCGGCGGCAAGGCCACGCGACTTTGCCGGTTAAACCGCTTGGAGCGGCACGCTGCGTACTTGCGGTATCGACGTAGTGTGCGTTCCAAGTCCAATGGAAATGCACCCCCGGTGGCGTGCCGAAAGCACTGCTGGCAAGCGAACGGAGCCAACGTTCGCTGCGTGGCCGCCTCGGGGCCTAAGTACGTCTCGCAGGCGCTCCTCCGGCGGCGGACCGTCGACAGCCCCCTAGCAGGCATGGTACGCTGCGCTGGCCCCTTTCTCCCCGACGGTTCTGCCGGAAGTTCCAGCACCTCTAGCTCATGTAGGCCGTGCCATGTGGCCCGACGCTCCCGAAACCCAAGAGTTGCTTGCCCTGGCACGTGGCGGCGACGCGCAAGCGATCAATCAGTTGCTCGACCGGCACCGCGACGCGCTGCGGCGATTGGTGGAGCTGCGGATGGATCGGGCATTGCAGTGGCGCGTGGATGCCAGCGACGTAGTGCAGGAGGTGCTGGTGGAGGCCAACCGCCGCTTGCGTGATTACCTGGCGGAACCTTCGCCCATGCCCTTTCACCTGTGGCTGCGGCACATGGCCCAGGATCGGTTGATCGATGCCCATCGTCGGCACCGGGTTGCACAACGCCGCAGCATCGATCGCGAGCAGCCGCTGGCGGCCCAAGGAGGCATCGACCATTCGACGATCGAGTTGGCCGGGCAGTTACGCGATCCGCAGCTGACGCCGTCGGCCGCGGCCACCTGGCAGGAAACACTGCGGCGGTTCCAGGAGGCTGTTGAGCGGCTGGACGACATCGATCGAGAAATCATCCTGATGCGGCATTTCGAGAAGCTCTCCAACCAGGAAGCCGCACAAGTGCTGGGGCTCACCAGTGCCGCCGCCAGCATGCGGTACCTGCGGGCCGTCCGCAGGCTGCGGGCACTTTTGGGCGGAGAGGAAGCGTCGCCTGAGGGGGACGAAGCGTAGGACGCCGCATTCGGCCTGGCTGGTATTCTGCTCGCGCAACAAAAAACCCGTTCGGTCATTGCGGGAGGTGACCGAACGGGCTTTGCCGGTCGTGAATCCCTGGAGGCGGCTGGGTCGGGCCTGGGCCGAGGCGGGAGAGCCTCGTTTCACGACTAGGTAGTAGTGCGGAGACGTTGTCGACGGTTGCGTCGTGCAACAGGAGCAATCGGCAGCGGGGGGACGGCCCCACGACAGCCGATTGCCACGAGTTTCAGGCGTTCGCGAAGTTCGGAAACGGCCCAAGGACGGCCCGCAGTAACATGGCTTTTGACTTACGATCGAGGCCGCTCATGATCGAGGACCCGCGTAGGTCGCCGTTGGGGGACTAGCAGGCCAGGCAGTACGATCCAGTTCCACAGTCAGGTCTAAATTGGCCCTCGGGGGGCGGGAAACCCCCGAAGGCCAACTGGGTCGGTTCAGGCTTCGTTCCAATCGGCCGCCACGGCTGTCATCAGCGGTCAGGAACGTTGGCCCTTAAAAGCACCCGCCGTGCCAAAGCCCGACGGTCCCCGCCGAGAAATTTTCAGGGCATGTATGCTGGCCCCGTAGATGCCGCAGCCACATAGGCTTACGCTCCGAGGACCTGCTGCGAAGACGCTTTCACACCGCCGCGGGGTTATTGTAACTCTTACAAACCCGGGTTTTCGGGCGATGTAAAGATTACAAACCAGAGTTGCTGCCCAGGGGCCGCCAGATGTGGCGAAAGAAGCAATGCCCCCCGCAGATGCCTGACTGCCAGAAGCAGGCCGCGGCACGTTTCACGTGCGCTCGTAAGAGGCCGGGAGAACTGTTGCCACGAAGGAACGAGGCTCCCCTGCCCTGCCGTAGATCGTGCACGGCTTAGCGCTGCTTGCGCCGTTCCTTGCGCAGGGCGCGGCGTTCCGCTTTGCTGAGCCGGTGCAAGGGCGTTTCCTCCGGCTGATCGATCCGGATCTTGTCGCCGGTAGAAGTGGTCGCCGTTTTGGAGCTGGAGGTACTCGTATCGGCGGCTTGCTTGGTACGTGTTGCCGTGGCTGTGGCGGCAGCGGTCGTCGCCGCCGCGGTCTTGGCGGCACGCTTGGGCTTGGAGGTAGCGCTATCGGCATCTTCGTCGACCGTGGCCTCAGCGGTAGCCTTCCGCCGCCGGCGAGGCTTCGTGGTTTCCTCGCCATTGGCATCGGCCTTCTTACGCTGCTTGCGCGGCGGTACCAGGCCTTGGATGTCGCGAATGATATAGCGGGCGTGGAGTGTGCAGCCGAGCCACAGCAGCACGTTGCCCAGCATTTCCAGCCCTTCTTCGACCATCACGCCAACGGCGCCCCTGGATGGGAGCACCACTTCCAGTTGCACGGCCACGGCCGCGGCGTAACAGGCACCGGCTGCCAGCATGGTCAGCAGCGAGGCCCAGCACTCGCGCAAGTCGAACAGCAACCGGATGCCGATCCAGCCCAATACCACGCCGTAGGCCATGATCCACCATACCGAACCGTCGCCGTACAGGCGTTGGCCGGTGATGAGGGTCATCATTTCCTTAAAGCCTTCGTGCAGGCTGGCGCTTTCGTCGATGCTCATCACCGCGAAGCACAGCGCGGCCAAGAACCAGGTGCGGTAGCGGCCGCGATAGTCGTCGATGCGGTGGCGCCGCAGGTGATACACCAGCAGGGCATAGGCGGCGGCCAGGGCCAGGACGGTCGACGAGTACCACGCGCCCAGGCTGCCTTCACTATCGAGGTCGAAGGCGGCGATGCGGCCGTCGGTGGTATGGGCGGCCCACCGCGGCATCAGCGAGTAGAGCCAGATCAGACTGCCGATTATCGCCAGGTTGACGGTCAGCAACAGCAGCAGCACCCAGGGACGTTGGGGAACAAAGTCGGTGATCCGCGGTTGATTTTCCATGAGAGCCGCCTGGGTGTAGCGTTGGCTCACCGCTGCCGCCGTCGGGTCGGTATCAACCCCGCTGGCGTCGCAAGCCATGTCGTCCGCGCACGATGCGGCCCGGCGCCGGGTGCCGGCGCCGTCGGCTGCGACCCCCTCCGTGAGCAGTCGCCGCCGGCGTTCATCGCTGGACGTGTGCGCTCGAAATTGCATAGTTGCGGCGAAATATAGCCAGCGGCCCCAAATGGCGTAAGACAAGTATTTTTGCTCCACCGCAAGCAGCTACCGATGGGGGCAATTGAGCGGAAACACCGGTGTTTCTCGGCCGGAAAGGCCGCCAGGCCGGGGGGAATCGCAGGTTCCGCCCAGCCGGCACAGCTACCGGCGCAGACATACACTACAATTGGTGCTGACGAGGGGGCTCCCCCTACAGGCCGCTGGTATCAATTGCGCTGCCTGCATCGTTGCTTCCCGGGGGCATGCCCCGGCCCCCTCCGCAGGCTGGATCGAGGGGCCACCCATGGCTGTTCGCTTTGGGCGATACAATCGGAACGATTGATACCAGCCCTGACGCATTGCCCAGCCGCAGCCCGGAAATAGAATCGCTGACTAGCCCAATCGCGACCGAAACAACCCCTGAGGGGATGGAACGGAATCCGCTCCGACTCAAACCTTGGGAGGCGAAGGCATGTGCCCACGGACGGGATAACATCCGCACAACATCAATCCATGATGAGCAAGGCAACAGAACTCGTGATCACCGGCCTGGGCGTGGTTTCCCCGCTGGGTGTCGGCGTTGAGGCGTACTGGGAGGCCCTGGTCGCCGGCACCAGCGGCGTGCGAATCTGGCCGGAGTTCGACCGCGAGGATGTGCCCGTCCACGTTTACGCTCCCGTCAAGGATTTCGACCCCAAGCTGTACGTGCGGCCCCGCAAGAGCCTGAAGGTGATGTCCCATACCGTGCAGATGGGCGTCGCCGCCGGCGTAATGGCCGGCGAGCAGGCCGGCTACAGCGAAAGCGCATTTGATCCTGATCGATTGGGCGTGATCTACGGCGTGGACATCATCCACAATGACCTGCAAGAGGTCGCCGTGCCGTACGAGGCCACGCTGGTCGACGGCAAGTTCGAGTACGCGCGCTGGTCGACCCACGGGATCCCCAACATGTATCCGTTGTGGATGCTGAAGTATCTGCCGAACATGCCGGCCTGCCATGTCGGCATTGCTCACGATGCCCGGGGGCCCTGTAACACCGTGGCCGTGGGCGACGCTTCGGGATTATTGGCGCTGGAAGAAGCGGCGCGGACGATCCTTTCGGGCAAGGCCGACGCGATGATCGTGGGCGGTGCGCATTCGCGCGTGCACGCCTGGATTGCCTTGCGCGCGGGCGTCGATCAGCAAACGCCGCACTGGGAGCCCGCCGAGACGGCGTCCAAACCGTTTGATCGGCGGCGCGATGGTTTGGTCAACGGCGAAGGCGCCGCGGCCATCATGCTCGAAACGCGCCAGCATGCCGAGGCACGCGGTGCCAAGATTCTGGCTCGCCTGCTGGGCTGCGGCAGCGCGTTTGAACCGCAGCCCAAGTCGGGAGGGCGGCGCACCGGCTCGGCCGTGGCACGCTCGATCCAGAAGGCGCTCGACGTTGCCGGTTTGAAGCCGGAAGACGTAGGCCACGTGAATGCCCACGGTACCAGCACCACCATTGACGACGCGGTCGAAGCCCAAGGCATTCGCTCGGCGCTCGGCGATGCGCCGGTGGTGGCCTACAAGAGTTACTTTGGCAACCTGGGCACCGGCAGCGGCATGGTGGAACTGGTGGCCAGTATTCTTTCGTTGCAACATGGTCTGCTGCCGCCGACGCTCAACTACGAAGAGCCGGATCCCGAGTGCCCTGTGAACGTGGTGCACGGGGAACCGCTCAGCGATGCGTCGCCGGTCTTTGTGAAGTTGAGCCAGTCGTTTACCGGTCAGGCGGCCGCCGCGGTGATCGCCGCGCCGTAACCGGTTCGCCACGCAGGGAATCGGCCTTCGTGCGTTTTGCAGCCTGCACACCATTGGACAAATCGAGCCGGTTGCATTGGAGGAGGCCCCCGCGGCTCTACGATCAATAAATGCTGCGTGATCTGAACGGGGCCATGCCTGGTGCGGCCGCGGTGCTAGCGGCAGTCCGCCGTGGGGGGGCTGTGGAGTATCCAAAGTGGCCATGGTGATACTGATCGAGGGCCGCGAGCGAACCGGCAGGCTTGCCCAAACTCCCTAACCCTGGTTTGGTTTGCGAAGATGAGATTCGTACAATCCATGTTGACACGGATGAGCGGAGGGGTAAGATAGCGCTAGTTTTGACGCTGTCGGGCGAATCGATTTGAAACACCACGCCCGTTCCAGCTCTTTGTGGCACCCCGTCCCACTTTTGTGATGTGGGGAAGATAGGGGTGGGGACGGGTGTAAGTCCACCGGGTCTCTCTTGCCTCGGGGACAACGGTTGCCCTCCATCATGCCGGACCCTTCGCCGGGGTTGTGGCATCGCAGTGCATTCCCTCTTGGGATGACACGGCCGCAGGGGAACCGACCGCGAATTGGGCACGATCGGCCGTGACTAAGCCAGCAGCCGCGTACGCGCGGGCGGTGCACGGCTACATCCTGCGAGTATCCACGCATCTAGAGCATTCTTCGATCCCGTTCTGAGGCTCCGTTGCCGTGCAACGACGCCTCGCGCATTGGTGCACAATGGCGAAAAAGAAGAAAAGCGGCGGCCGCCAACGTGGTAAGGGCGGCTACCATCATCGTAACCGCCGGCAAGGCGAAAACCGCTCGGCACGGCCTCAACAGCAACCTCAGGTGGAGGACCGGGAACCGCAGGAAAACAGTAACGGCGAGCCGCTGCCGTTGGAGCCCGCCAAGGGAATCCTCGAACTGCATCCTAACGGTTATGGCTTCCTCCGCGGGCTGGAGAACAATTATGCCCGCGAGCGGACCGACCCCTTTGTGCCGGCGACCATGATCGAGAAATACCGGCTCCGCGAGGGCCTGTTGATCTCGGGCATGGTGCAGCAGAACCGGCGGCAGCAGGGGCCGCGGCTGAAAGAGATCATCGACGTTGACGGCATGAAGCCCGAGGATTACGTCAACGTCAAACACTTCGACCAGCTCACGCCCATCAACCCCGAGGTGTGGCTCAAGCTCGAAACCGGAGCCCAACCGCTGACCACGCGGGTGATGGACCTGCTCACGCCGCTGGGCAAAGGCCAGCGGGCTTTGATCGTCGCTCCGCCTCGCACCGGCAAGACGATCCTGCTTCAACACATCAGCCAGGCGATCAGCACCAACTATCCTGATCTGCATCTGATCGTGCTGCTGATTGACGAGCGGCCGGAAGAAGTCACCGACATGCGCCGCAACGTCAAGGGCGAGGTGCTCGCCAGCAGCCTCGACCGCGAAGTCGAAAGCCACGTGCGGTTGTCGCAACTGGTGGTCGAACGCTGCAAACGTCTGGCCGAGATGGGCAAAGACGTCTTCTTGCTGATGGACTCCATCACGCGTATGGCCCGCGCCTTCAACAAGGTGGTCGGCAACAACCGTACGATGAGCGGTGGTGTCGACATCAAGGCCTTGGACGTGCCCAAGAAGCTGTTCGCCACGGCCCGCGCGTTCGAGGAAGGCGGCTCGCTGACGATCGTGGCCACCGCGCTGATCGAAACCGGCAGCCGGATGGACGAGGTGATCTTCCAGGAGTTCAAGGGCACCGGCAACATGGAACTGGTGCTCGATCGCAAGCTCTCCGATCGCCGCATCTTCCCGGCCATCGACATCACGCAGTCGGGCACGCGGCGTGAAGAACTGCTGCATGACCCCGAAACGCTGCACGCCGTGACCACGCTGCGGCGGACGCTCACGCAGATGCACCATGTAGAGGCCATGGAGCAGTTGACCAGCAAGCTGGCCCGCTTCAAGTCCAACCGTGAATTCATCGACCTGATCGCCAAGACCCGGGCTGCCGCCGACTAACGCTGCCAGAGATAAAGCGCGATACCGGTCTGCTCGGTACGTCCCACTGCGCGTACACGAACGAGGTATCCTCTACCTGCGCGCATCGTAATGCGCGCCCACGATGTGCCTGCGCGTCGCTCGATGCGCCGCGCGCTTGCCGGTCTGAAATGCACCTCGCATGCGCATGCCATTGCGCGCACGTGTCCCGGCTATCGCAGATGAATGAGAAGCTGCCTGTTCTTTAGATGCGCATCGTACGATGCGCTGTTGCGGCCTAGGCAAAGATGTCTTCGACCACGCGGCCGTGTACGTCGGTCAACCGGAACTCCCGGCCCGCGTACCGGTAAGTCAGCCGTGTATGGTCCAGGCCTAAGGCGTGCAGAATGGTGGCGTGCAGGTCGTGCATGTGGACCTTGTTCTCCACCGCCGTGGCGCCAAACTCGTCGGTTTCGCCATAGGCAATGCCCGGCTTCACGCCACCGCCGGCCAGCCAGATGGTAAACCCGGTCGGGTTATGGTCGCGGCCATCGGCGCCTTGCGTGAACGGCGTCCGGCCAAACTCGCCGCCCCACCACACCAGCGTGTCTTCCAGCAGGCCGCGCGCTTTCAAGTCGGCCAGCAGGCCCGCCACGGGCTTGTCGGTCGCCAGCGCGTGATCGGCGTGCTTGGGCATATTGCTGTGCTGGTCCCAACGTGGCGTCGCACTGGTATCGGCGTAATTGATCTGGATATAGCGAACGCCCGCTTCCGCAAACCGCCGGGCCAACAGGCATTGCCGGCCGAACTCATCGGTCTTGGGCTCGCCGATGCCGTACATGGCCAGTGTCGCCGCCGTCTCGCGGCTGAGGTCCATCACGCCCGGTGCATTGGTCTGCATGCGAAACGCCAGCTCAAACGAGCTGATCACGGCCGATAGTTCGTCGTCGTGCTGGGCATCGCGGGCAGCCACCTGGCTCTGGTTCAGCCGCTGTAGCAGCTCCAACTGTTCTTGTTGCTCGGGTAGCGTCCAGCGCTCATTGGTGATGTGCCGGATGTTGGCGCCGTTCATCGGCGTGCCAGCCCTGCCGATCGCCGTACCTTGGTACGCGGCCGGCAAGAACGCATTGGAGTAGTTGCGCGGGCCGCCTTTGGTCGGCGGCGGGCTGATGGTGACAAAACCCGGCAGGTTTTCGTTCTCGGTGCCCAGCCCGTAGGTGACCCAGGCGCCAACCGAGGGGCGAATGAAGTTCATCGCCCCGGTGTGCAGAAACAGCGTCGCCGGCCCGTGCGCCACGCCCTCGGTGTGCATGCTGCGGATCACGCACAAGTCGTCGACGTGTTGGGCGATGTGCGGGAACAGGTCCGAAACCCAGCGGCCGCACTCGCCGTACTGGCGGAAACGCCACAGGCTGCCCATCAGCTTCTGGTCCTGAACCTGACGGCGGCGGGCGTTGTAGTACTTGATCGTCTTGCCGCTGTCGCGGTTCAGGCGTTCCTTGGGATCGAACGTATCGACCTGGCTGGGACCGCCCTGCATGAAGATGAAGATCACCCGCTTGGCCCGCGGCTGGTGGTGAGGCGCTTTCGCCGCCAGCGGGTTGTGGAACGTGGGCGCTGCAGGCTGCGACGTTGTTGATTCGGCCGCTTGGGTTTCGGCACACAGGCCGGCCAAAGCCAACGAGCCAAAACCGCAGGCCGTCCGTTGAAGCCAATCACGCCGCGTCCAACGTCCCGTCATGGCAGTCACCTGTGCGTGTTTCGTCACAGTAAACGTCCGTGGGCGGCGGCATGCCTTTCCAGCATGGGTGACGCCGCCAGTTGCCAAGGTCAGCCGTAGGATCCGATTTCTCGGGGGTGGGATCTCCCGCCACCGAGTGGGGTCCGGCAGGCGGAAGCTTATCATAAATCGGCTCAAATGGGTAGCTTCTATAGCAAGGTGCGGCAGCACCGGCGGAATCGACCCGCTGACCGTCAGCACCGGTAGTGGGGCTGTCGATAGCATGCAGGCAAGCGAGGGCACATAATGGTGCCGTTCCGGTTGTTTGCCCGCGGGGGACCTTACCACTGGTCGCCTGCGGTTGCTTACGCCCACTTTTGCAAAAGAAAGGCCGTTGCCATGCCCACGAACCATGTTGCCAGCGCGCTTTCGCGGCGCGACTTCGTCAAAGCCGGTTTGTTCGCCGGCATCACGGTGATGACTGCGCCCGGCGTGGCGCGCAGCTATCAGCGGAACGAAAAGTTGCGGATGGCCTGCATTGGCGCCGGCGGTCGGGCGGCGGCCGGGATTGGCCCGGCGCTGGGCGAGCACCTGGTGGCCATCGCCGAGGTCGATCCCAAGGGACGCGGCAAGAACAGCATTGAACGGGCACTCAAGCAATCGCCCGATACCAAGATCTACACCGACTTCCGCAAGCTGTTTGACAAGCACCGCGACCTGGATGCCGTCTGGGTAGGTACGCCCGACCACACGCACTTCAGCGCTTCGATCCTGGCCATGGAGAACGGCGCCGGCGTGTACTGTGAAAAGCCGCTGACTTGGGCGGTGAACGAAGCCCGCATCCTTCGCGACGTCGCCAACAAGAAGAAGCTGCCCACGCAGATGGGCAACCAAGGGCACTCCAGCGATTCGATCCGCCTGATTTGCGATCACCTGCGGGCGGGTACGCTGGGCGAGTTGCAAGAAGTGGTGTGCATCTCCAACCGCCGCTTCAGCGCCAACGATCGTCCGGCCAGCCAGCCGGTTCCGGAAGGGCTGGACTGGGAAGCCTGGATCGGACCGGCCAACTACCGGGACTACCACCCGGGCTTGCATCCGTTCAACTGGCGCGGCTGGCTGGAATACGGCGCCGGCTCGCTGGGCGACATGGGCTGCCACACCATGGACGGCGTGGTGTGGGGCCTGAACCTGGTCGACGCCGATACCTTCGAGGTCGAATGCATCGAAGGCAAACCCACCCAGGAAGGTTTCCCGCCCGAGGCCCAAATCGTCTGGCGGTTCCCCGCCCGCGGCAACTTGCCGCCGGTCACCGTCAAGTGGATCCACGGCCGCAAGCCGGACCGGCCCGAATGGCTGCCGGCCGATGCGCCGCTGCTGGCCGAAGGCACCTACTACGTGGGCAGCAAGGGCGTGATGACCTCCGGGAGCCACTGCCAGAATGTGCAACTGTGGCCCGAATCGTTTGCCAAGGAGGCGCCGCAACCGCCCAAGACCGTCGAGCGCAGCCCACACGGTCACACCGGCGACTTCTTGGCGGCCTGCCGCGACCGCAGCGGCCCGGCACCCAGCGCCAACTTCGATTACTCGGCGCGCCTCACCGAAATCGTGCTGCTGGGCAATATCGCCTGCCTGGTTGGCGAGAAGCTGACCTACGACATGCGTTCCGGCCGCGTGACCAACAACGACAAGGCCAACGAGCTGCTGGCCCGCCGGCCGCGCAAGGGCTGGGAAGCCGGCTACAACCTGTAGGCACTTCCTGAGCCAGTCGGCGTGCAAACAACACGCTTTTCACCGAACACTACTGCCGTTGGACCTGCGACTCGCGCAGCAGCCGAGCCAGGTCCAACGGGTAGTCGGTGAGGATGGCGTCCGCGCCGGCCGCCGTAGCGGCGCGCCAGTTGGCTTCTACGTTGTTTTGCGAAGGCGGCCCGGCAACCGTCGGGCCGGCGATAAAGATCTTCTTGCCGGCCGCTTTGATCGCTTGGACCTGCGCTTCGGTCGGAATGAAACGCAGGTACGCCCAGCGTGCGCTTTTGTCGGCCAAGGCCGCCGGCAGATCGTCCGGCGTTTGAGCCAGCACGGCGACGGTCGCATCGCGATGGGCGGCCAATAGCCGCTGACGCACGTCAGGATGGTTGATGGTGCGGCCGATAAACAGCAGCCGCGGCAGGACACCGTGTTTCTGCGCGGCGGCAATCACGTCGGCCTCGATCTGTTCATCCTCGCCCTTCATGTCGACCGCGATCAGGGTGCCATCGGCCGGGTACGAAGCCACCAGGGCGAAGATCTCGTCGATGGTCGGCACCTTGGCTCCGGCAAAACGCCGATCAAACCAGCTGCCGGCGTCCAGTTGCTTAAGCTGCGGCACGGTCAGGTTGGCGAGCGTGCCGTGCCCATTGGTCGTGCGTTCGACCGAGGTGTCGTGAAGGCAGACCAGCGCGCCATCGGCCGCCCGGCGCACGTCCATCTCGAAGCCAAGCCGCAGCTCCAGGCACGCCCGGAACGCCGGCAACGTGTTCTCCGGAGCCTCCCGCAGCAGCCCTCGATGGGCCACGATGATCGGCTGCTGGGCGGCCAGCGGAGCAACACAACCAACGGCCAACGCAACCAGCAGCCCAAGATATGGCAGAACGCGCGTCATGGCAGGAAGCGCCCCCCCAGGTGATGAAAGATTCGATCTGGCACCGCGCACAACCGGGCACGGTGCGGGCCATTGTAGTCAGATGGCGGGGCCAAGTGGTGGGGGCCTGGATCCGCCACTTGCATGCGCTGCCTGTCGGCCCGGGGGGCCGGCGGCTATACTGCACCAATTGCGCTGATCGATTTGCCTGATGTTACGAGGTCTCCGCTGCCGCCATGGCCGTTGCCGAAAGTACGCTGTCGCAACTGACCACCGATTTCCAACGGTTGCTGGGCGTGGAAAGCGTGCTCTCCAACCACGCCGAGCTGGTCGTGTACGAGTGCGACGGCTACGTCATCGAGAAGAACTGCCCCGACATCGCCGTCTTCCCGCGTACCACACAGCAAGTGGCCGAGGTCGTGCGGCTGTGCAACCGTTACGGGGTGCCGTTTCTGCCGCGCGGCGCCGGCACTTCACTGGCCGGCGGCTGCCTGCCGGTAGGCGGCGGAGTGATGATCGTCCTCACGCGGATGCGGCAGATTCTGGAGATCAACCTCCGCGACCGTTACGCGGTCGTTGAGCCGGGCGTGGTGAACATCTGGCTGACCAACGCCCTCAAGGGCTCCGGTTACCACTACGCACCCGATCCGTCGAGCCAAGGGGCCTGCACCATTGGCGGCAATGTGGCAACCAACTCGGGCGGGCCGCATACGCTCAAGTACGGCGTCACCACCAACCACGTGCTCGGCGTCGAGATGGTCCTGGCCGATGGCTCCATCGTCCAACTCGGCGGTCCCGCCCAGGATCCCAGCGGCCTGGACCTGGTGGGCACCGTGGTGGGCAGTGAAGGCACGCTGGGCATCGTGACCAAGGTTTGGGTACGGTTGACCCGCGATCCCCAAGGCTATCGCACCATGCTGGGCATCTTCGACAGCGTGGACGATGCCACCAACGCCATCAGCGAGATCATCGGCGCGGGCATTGTGCCGGCGGCCCTGGAGATGCTCGACGGCGGCATCCTGGTCGCCCTGGAAGAAGCGTTCCACTTTGGCTTCCCGCTCGATGCCCAGGCGATTCTGCTGATCGAAGTCGATGGGCTGGAAGCCGGCCTGGATGCCCAGCAGCAGCGGATCGTGGAACTTTGCAACCGCTGCGGAGCCCGCGAGGTCCGCCTGGCGGCCAGCGCCGAAGAACGCCAGAAGCTCTGGAAGTGCCGCAAGCAGGCGTTCGGCGCGGTGGGCCGGTTGAGCCCCAGCTATTGTACGCAGGACGGCGTAGTGCCCCGCACCCGGTTGCCGCACATCCTGCGGCGGATCACCGAGATCGGCCAGAAGTACGGTATCCGCGTGGTGAACGTGTTTCACGCGGGCGACGGCAACATTCACCCGATCCTGCTGTTCGACGAGCGCGATGCCCAGCAGGTGCAGAACGTGCTCAAGGCCAGCGGCGAAATCCTCGATGAGTGCCTGGCCTGCGGCGGCAGCGTGACCGGCGAGCACGGCATCGGCGTCGAGAAGCTCAGCTTCATGAACAAGATGTTCACCGAAGACGATCTGGACGTGATGGACCGGCTGCGGCGGGCGTTCAACCCCGACGGCCGGTTGAGCCCCGGCAAGATGCTGCCCACCGCCGGTGCCTGTGGCTTTGAACAGAAAAGCCCCGGCCGCCGCGCCGCGATGTAGCACGCGGTCAGAGTGCTTTGCGTTTGCGCATTCGGTGCTGAGACGCGTTCTGCACTTGGGGACTACGACGACGCTTCGTCCACGGGCTCGTCTTGCGCCTCGGAGGAAGGCTCGCTGACTTCAACCAGTTGGCGATCGTCGTTCCGTGTCTTAGGCGTTCGAGCACGCAGCGCGCGATTGGCGACGCGGGCGATCTTGCGGCGCGCCTCTTCGGCCTTCTCGCCTTCCATCACTTCGCGCTTGAGCACCTCGGAAGCAATGACCGAGCGGATCTCCTCGACGTCGATGCGCACGTCGGGCGATACGCGCCGCAGTTCGCGGCGGATCACTTCCAGAACGGGTTTGGTCAGGATCATGGCGCCCAGGAAGAACCGGCTCAGAGCCTGTTTCTGCGTGTGGTACTCGCCCAACACGGATTTGACCCACCCCTCCTTGCAGCAGAGGTAGATGGCCTCGATGTCCTTGGCGTTCTTGGGGTTCAAGCTCAGGAAATCGAACTCGAATACCAGTTCGTTGTCGATGGGCTTGCTGAATACCACCTTGTAAACGCGCCAGTTGATGCCGTTGGTCAGTACCACCCAATCGACCCCTTGATTGGCGGCATAATCGACCGCCTGCTTGAGGTGCTGATCGCGCAGATCGATGCCGATGGCCTTCACTTCAATCAGCATCTGGAGCACGCCGTCGAGCTTGGTTGCCAGGTCGCAATACGTGCCGCGAATGGCATGCTCGGAGGTGAGCTCCGAGTATTTGTCATACCCGAAAACCTCGGACAGGATATCGACGATGATCGTCACCGTGTCCGACTCGCCGACGTCGCGCGACTTGGCCGCGGCCAGGATCGGTTGAAACCGCTTGATCCCCGACGTGATCCGATCGGCCACTCGTGCAGGTACGTTCGCCATCGTTGCCCCCCTTTCCGCGTTGTCGAGGAACGGTTTGAGATTGCCGACCTGCTTGCCGCGGCGCGAACGCCGGGTCAGCATCCGGTCAAAGCATGGTTTGCCCCTAGGGCGATTGTGGCCGAGATTTGGGGGGTATGCAATGATTTTGGCTCCCCCAAAAGTGGAGGTTGCGCTGCCCTTGCCAGGTGCGGCGAGCAGAACGCTGCCAGGAGGTAACTCGTCGTTACGAGGGAAACGCACTGGGGGCTCGGCGAAGTCGGGGACGGCTCACCCGTTAAGAGAGCGTGACTGGCGCCTGGGGAGCCAGGGGTAATTGGGGAACAGGTGCACCCGAACAGAAGAGGCCGTCGAAGCCTGACCGCTGCCCGAAGAGAAAAACAAATCCGCAGCGAAGTCGCGTTGCGACCAGGAATGCAAAAAGCCGCAAACCCTTATGGATTCGCGGCTTACGAGAGCCAGCAGTGGGAGTCGAACCCACAACCCCCGCATTACGAATGCGGTGCTCTGCCAATTGAAGCTATGCTGGCGGTTGTCGAACGACTCCGTAATCATAACGCATGCGCCGTGGCGGTCAACTGCACCCTAATGTCTGTTCCTGTACGTGGTTGGAACCTGCCTGAAGGGGTATCCTGCGGGCAAGGTGGCGGCCGTCGCGGCTGGGGCCGGGGAACTACACCGGCCGTACAATGGGCAGCGCGGCGGGCGGTCTGTCGTCGCACGGTTTGCTCCCCCCTCTCCGGCTTTTGAATGGCTCGCGAATACATCCATTTCGTCACTGGCCGGCTGGCCGAGCACTCGTTGCGCCGCGTGGTGGAGCCGCTGGCGCGGGAGCTGGGCTTCGATTACAGCCTGGGCGTGATGAAGATCACCGTGGCCGCCCTGCTGACCACAGATTGGCTGCGGCCTCGGCTGGCGCCGCCGTCGGGCACCACGCGGGTGATTCTGCCGGGCTATTGCCGGGGGGAGCTGGAGCCGCTGACTGCGGCGCTGGGCGTGCCGGTGGAACGCGGCCCCAAGGACTTGCGACAACTACCGGAGTTTTTTGGCCGGAAGCCCCCTCAGGAGTATGGACTGTACGACATCGAAATTCTGGCCGAAATCAACCACGCCCCGCGGCTGTCGCTCCAAGAGATCCTGAACGAAGCCGCCCGGCTCAAGGCGGCCGGAGCCGACGTCATCGACCTGGGCTGCGATCCCGGCAGTGTGTGGAGCGGCGTGGGCGAAACGGTCCGGGCTTTGGTGGGCGAGGGGTATCGCGTTTCGATCGACAGCTTTGAGCCGACGGAGATCGCCGCTGCCGTGGCCGCCGGGGCCGAGTTGGTGCTCTCGGTCAACCACACCAACCGCCATGCGGCTGCCGATTGGGGAGCCGAGGTGGTGGTCATTCCCGATGAGCCAGGCACCCTAAACGGGATGGAAACCACGGTTGAACAGTTGGCCGCGGCCGGCGTGCCGCTGCGTGTCGATCCGATTCTGGAGCCGATCGGGTTTGGCTTTGCCGAAAGCCTGGGCCGGTATCTTGAGGTGCGGCGGCGAATGCCCGACGTCGAGATGATGATGGGCATCGGCAACCTTACGGAGTTGACCGAGGTCGACTCGGCCGGTGTGAATATGCTGCTGATCGGATTTTGCCAGGAGCAAGGCATCCGCAGCGTGCTGACGACCGAGGTCATCAATTGGTGCCGCAGCAGCGTGGCCGAGTGCGACGTAGCCCGCCGTCTGGCCTGGTACGCGGTGCGGCAGCGGTCGCTGCCCAAGCACATCGATCGCCGGCTGGTGATGCTCCGCGACGCTCGCGTGCCGGAGGTTCCGCCGGACGAGTTGGACGCCCTGGCCGCCAGCATCAAGGACCCCAACTACCGGCTGTTTGTCTCCCAAGGGCAGTTGCATTTGGTGTCGGCGGGCATGCATTTGTCCGATGCCGATCCGTACGCGCTGTTCCACGCGCTATTGGCTCGCGAGCCCAAGAACGTGGACGCGGCGCACGCGTTTTACCTGGGCTACGAAATGGCCAAGGCGGTCACGGCTCTGACGCTCGGCAAGGAGTACCGCCAGGACGAAGCCCTGGACTGGGGGCTGCTCACACGCCCGGAGGTTTCGCACCACGAGAAAAAGTCGCCCAACTTTCAGGCCAGCGGCGACAACCCGGCGAATAGTCCAGCCGCACGATAACAGACACGGCAGCTGCCCTGCCCCGCCTGTCGCGCTTTCGGCTACATGTTGGTCAGGTCATCATCGCTGTCGTTGCCGATCAGCGCATCGAGCGCGGCCGCCAACGTGGCGTTGTGGCTGCGGTCCTGCACGTACACCCGGCAGATGCGGTAGCTGACCGGGATGCGGCGGAACAGCGCATCATCGTTCAGTTGGCGGATCCGATTGTGGCTGGCGTCGTACAGAAAGTTCAAGCCGGCGGTCGGGCCGCGCGAGCCGGGCCGGTGGACGTGCCGGGCCAGATCGACACGTAGCGGCATGTTGGCCAGCTCGCCCGGCAACTGTTGCCGCAACTTCCGCTCGACGAACTCGGGATCGCTGAAAATGCTGCTGCGCTCGGCGTCGTGCGGCTGGAAGAACAGCGTGCGTTCGCAGGCCATTTTCCAGGGAATCTGCCGGTTGAGAAACTGCCGCCAGCGGACGCCCAGTTGGCGTTTTTCTTCGTTGTCGCTGCGTTCCCACCGGGCCACGTCGACCAGGAGCGACATCTCGTGGAAATCGCGATACTCGGCCAGGTGTTCCAGCGGGTTGCCGGGGAACAGGTGGTGTTTGCTCTCGTGGAACAGATCGGCCAGCGACAGGTCGATCGCCCGCACCGTGCGGTGGAAGTAGATCGTCCGGAATAGTTCGGCCCGGGCGGTAATGAACCGTACCAGTGCGGCGAGCCCTCGGCTGTGGATGGTCAGGCCCCGTTCGCTGAAGAAGCTGTAATGCAGAATGCGGTCGAGGTCGAAGGGGCTGACGCTGTAGCCCGACATGTAGGCATCGCGCAGCACAAAGTCCATGTTGTCGACGGTGTAGATGCCGCTGAACAGGCTGCGCAGCGCTTGGAGCCAGCCGGGCCGATCCTGCTCGGGATCGGTTTGCTTGGGCCGGGCGATCAGGTAGGCCACGTGGTTGGGATCGAGCGTTTCTCCTGGCTCCAGCCGGCTGTTGGGGTTGCCGCGGAGATTGCGCAGCAGCTCGCCCAGTTCATGCCGGATGATGTGGCTGCCCAGCGTTTCGTGGGTAAGGCCAAAGCCTTGCAGAAAATGGTCATCGAAGAAATGACCAAACGGCCCGTGTCCCACGTCGTGCAGCAAGCCCGCCATCCGCAGCAGGGTTTCCACGTAGCCGCGGCTGGGCACATCGGGGTGCTGTTCGCGCAGGCTGTCGTACAACTGGCTGGTGGCGCGGCTGGCCAGGTGCATCACGCCCAGCACGTGCTGGAACCGCGTGTGCTCGGCGGTGGGGAAAACCAGCCAGGCAGTTTGCAGTTGATGGATGTAACGCAGCCGTTGCACCCAGGGATGGTCGATGATGTCGCGCTCGGACGATTCGCCCGGCGGCAATCCCTTGCCCGAGGTGAACGGAATGTACCCGTGAATGGGATCGTGGCTGAGGCTTTGGCGGTCGATGTCTTGCATAGCGGGAGATTATAGCAGCCGCCGCCGGCCTGCGACCGCCTACAGGCCTTGAAGCAGTTTGCGGGCTTCTGCGGCCGTGGGGGCATTGGGAGCCAGGTCGATGGCTTCCTGGAGATAGGTTTTGGCCCGTTCCACGTCGCGCGACAGCAGCAGCTTGCCCTGCCGCAGTTTGGAGGCCGCCTTGGCTTCGTCGCTGGCCGAGCCGGTGGTGCTTTTGGCCGTGGCGGGGGCAGCAGGCTCGGCCGCGGCGGTGGTACTGGCCACGGACATGCTGGAGGAAGCGGCACCGGAAGAGGCGGTGCTCCCTGCGGTCGCGTTCATCGACATGCTCGAGTTGTAGGGCAAACGCTGCGAAGGCCGGGCGAGTTGCTCGCCGGCGCCGTAAACCTTGAGCGTGACTTCGATTTCGCCTTCGTTGTCGGCCAGGCTGCCCCAACGATCGCGGCAGCGAAGCCACAGTTGCCCACTTTCGGGGGCGACAAACGTGCCGTAATCGCCCAGTTCGAACGGCTCACTCAGTTTGTAATCCTTGAAGATCACGCCGACCAGTTTGCCGGAGCCGTCGGCGGCACCCGCGGCCGTGAGCGCTTCGCCATCTTTGGAAAGCTTCCACTGGCCAGAGGCGCTGAAGTCGTACTTCTGGCCGGCTTCGAGCAGCATCCGCGAGGGCTGCCACCCGGCGGCCGCTTTGACTTTGGCCTTGGTCGCACGGCCGGGCAGCAGACGCGTGAAACGGGCGGTCCAGTCCCAACTGCACAGGTCCACCCGGTAGCCCCGCTCCATGTGGTTCAAGAAGAACAGGTATTCGAAGATGATCTCGGAGGCCATAGGGCCGTACACCTGTTCGAACGTGACGTTCTGGTTGGTCAGGTAGGCCAGACCCAGTGGGCGAAAGCGCGCCTGGTAGTTGGTGTTATTGGCCAGCAGGTGGCACAGCGCCCACCGCCAGGCGTAGTTCTGCCACGAGTCGCCGGAAACTTCGACGGTGGGATTCACGATGTCGTTGAGGCTCTTGGGCTGCACCCGGCGAAGGTAGTCCAGCACGTAGTCCTCGCAGTTCACGCTGCTGTCGTCGGACCGCCAGTATTGGCCCATTTCGGCCATGCCTTCGGAGTACCACAGCGGGCCCGTGGTGCCGAAAGTCTGCTGGCAATAGGCGTGTACGGCCTCGTGTTTGGGCACGCCGCGTTCGGCGGTGCAATACACGGTCGACTTGGTGTAGCGCTGGCCGCCGGCGCTGGTGGTCACGCCCATGGTCACGCCGCCCCCGCCCGCGATGGACTTGAGCCCTTCGGGATCCATCTGTTGGAGCACCGACCGGGGCCAGGAGCGGATATCCTTGGCCACGTACATCTCGATCGTCTGGCGGTTGGGTTTCCCCCAGTACCGCGAGATGAGCGAGAGCATGGTTTCCAGTTCGTTCAGCAGTTGCTTGGCCTCGTCTTCGGACAGGTCGGTGTGGATCAGGAAATTCTTGGAGCGGAAGTCGCGCGGTCCCTGCGCCATCAGGCTGCTGGTCAGACATGCCATCACCAGCACGACCAGGAGCACTGCCTGCCCCCAACGACGCGTCAGGAATGGAACCTTGCGAACGTGACGGGCTGGTGCGCTCACGATTGAGCCTCTACTTGACCGGTTGGCGATTTCGCGCAAGACGGGACAACAGCGATGTGGTCGTGCTGCTGTTCGAGCAGCACGTGGGAGGGGCTTGCGCATTGCGAGAGCTGCGCTGGCGCATAAAGCCCCCCGGCAGGTGTATTCTGGCCGACGGTCAGCGGCCTCTCAAGAGATTTGGGGCGTATCGACGCCGATTGTCGACGGCTGCGTGGCCACCATCACAGGGGGGCATCATACGGTGCACACGTCGACCGCTTGCTTGAGTCCCGCCAACGGATCGCCGGTGGGGATGAACTCGTGCCCCACGTAGCCGCGGTAGCCCACGTCGGCCAGAGCCTGCATGATCGGTCGGTAGGCGATCTCCTGCTGGTCGTTCAGTTCGCCGCGGCCGGGGTTGCCTGCCGTGTGGACGTGCCCGATCAAATCGTGGTACTGCCGGATGCGGCGGATCACGTCACCGTCCATGATCTGCACGTGGTACACGTCGAACAGCAGCTTGAGGTTGGGGCTGCCCACCCGGCGGATGATGTCCACGCAGTATTCGACGTGGTTGCCCTGGTAGCCTGGGTGCCCTTTCATCGGGTGCGAATCGTCGCGCGTATTGAGCATTTCCAGGCAGAGCGTGACGTTTTTCTTCTCCGCGTAGCCGATAATCTGCTTGAAACCTTCCACGCAGTTGCGGGCACCTTCCTCGTCGGAGATGTCTTCACGCATGCCGGTGAAGGCGATCACGTTCTTGAAGCCGTACTCCGCGCACGCATCGATCGATTTGCGTGTGGCCGCCAGGACCTGCTCGCGATACTTGGGGTTGTTGAAACCCTTGGCGAACGATGGATCGGGCCGCATGTTGATGGAGGCGATCGCGCACTCCAGCCCATGCTTCTTGAGCAGCGGAAAATGCTGGGGCGAGATCAGTTCGATGCTGCCGCAGCCAAGCTGCTTGGCCACGGCCACCATTTCCTCGGCCGACCAGTACGGCGCAAAGCACCACCAGGCGATCGATTGACGCAGGCGGCCCGGCGGCTTCGGCCTGGTATCGCCTTCAGGCTGGGATTGCTCGGCGGCCTGGGCCACTCGGCCCGCAAGCGTCGCGGCGGCCGCGCTGGAAAGCGCGGTGCCTAACAGACGGCGGCGGCTTAGGGGCGCGCGATCCAAGTCGGATGCATGCTGCAACATGGCGAAGATCCTTCCAGGCTGGGCAAGGGACGCGTTGGTTTCGCGTCCCTTGCCCAGGCGGCGCGAACGCCGCAAACCGCTTGTCGCGCGATCCATCGCGTGCAAGCTGATCCGCCATGTGAGCCGGAAGCCGGTTGAGTCGCCCTGCCCTGCGGCGTTACCGCGACGAGGACGGCATGGGCGAGGTATCGGCGAACGGCCGTTCGCGGTGCCGTTCGAAGTCGAGCACGGCGGTCACTGCCATCACCGCCAGCGTGGTGCCGCAAGCCATGCCGTAGGCCACACCCCAGACGAACGAGAGCGGCGTCAGCACGCCAATCATCAACAGGCAGAAGATAAAGAAACCGTGCGCCAGCGATTGCCAGGGGGTGCCCAGGCTCACGCGGGCAATAAACGTGCTCGCCAGCCCAAGGCCATTCAGGCTAGCCAGGATGGCAATAACCATCGACAGCGTCATGTGCGACTCCCGGAGTCCATTCGCGGAAGAGTGCGGCGGGGCCATCTGCGGGTGAGGCCCACTGGATCGCCGCGAACTTTAGCAAAAGTAGCACCAATTTCGAATACGACATGCTGTCGGCCGGCCGGCTAGCTCGCAAAAGGTGCAGGTCTGGACGCAACTTGCGGTGAGAAAATTTCGCTCAAGTTCTGTTCGGTAGGGGCGAACCCTGTCGGCAATCTCTGCCCGATTCTTCAATCTGTTTGCAGATTTTTCAGAAGTTGCCGGGGCTAGCGTCAACCGGACTTGCCCTGCTTGGGGTGGCTCGCTATGGTGCCGCCCCCCGCATGCCCGACCTGCGGTGTGGCCGGTTCAGGATGAACGGTCGATGCCCCGCATCGGCAGCGCGGGAATCTCATCCAGCCAGGGGCTTGGTTTGCTTCTCTCGACGGAGGTGCTCGCGGTGTTCAATCCGACAGCGATTGCCCGGTGGGCCAGTTGTTGGCTGCTACTGGTGTCGTGCGGTATGGCGCAGGAACGCACCTGGCGAACCGTATCCAACGAAACCGCGGTGGCGGATCAGGGAGCATTTGAACGGCCCACACCGCGCGCCACGCGGCCGGAGCCACGCGCTGTCCGTGGAGAAGTGCCCGAGGGCGAAGTCGATCTCGATCGGCCGGTGTATCGCACTGTGGCCGCCGGCTCGCTGGGGCTGCCTAATGATGCCGGACAGGTCTGGAAACAGTACGACCTGCGTGCTTACACCGCCCGCATCACCAACACCAAGCGGCCGGAACGCACCGTGGTCGATTGGGTACTCCGCGAGACAGGCTATGAAGCCTGGCACGGCGAGCCGATGGGGATTCTGAGTGCCGGGCAAGGCGTGCTGAACGTCTATCACACGCCCGAAATGCAGCAGGTAGTGGCGGAAGTCGTTTCGCGTTTCACGTCGCCCAAGGCCGACTCGCAGTCGTTCACCATGCGCGTGGTGACGATCAGCGATCCCAACTGGCGGAGCCGCGCGCATCGGCTGTTGCAGCCTGTGCCGGCGCAGACGCCCGGCGTGCAAGCCTGGATGCTCAAACGCGAAGATGCCGCGCTATTGATTGCCGAGCTGAGCAAGCGAGCCGACTACCGCGAGCACTCGTCGCCGCAGTTGTTGATCGGCAACGGCGAAACCCACGTGCTCTCGCGCACCCGGCCCCGTTCGTACATCCGCGACCTGCTGCTGCAACCGAACGTGTGGCCCGGCTTTGAAGCCCAGGCCGACCAGATCGAAGAAGGCTTCGCGGTCGAGTTCTCGCCGCTGCTCTCGGCCGATGGCACGATGGTCGACGCCGTGTTCAAATGCCACATCGACCACGTCGAAGAGTTCACGCCGGTGCTGATTGACGTGCCGACAACCACGGCCCCCCGGCAACGGGCCCGAGTCGACGTGCCGCAGGTGAGCCACTTCCGACTGCAGGAACGCTTCCGCTGGCCGGTGAACGAGGTGCTGCTGATCGGGCTGGGCGTGGTGCCAGCTCCCTTCACCGTGGAAGCCAATCCGCTCAATCCGATCATCAAGCAGCTTCCGCTGGACGTGACCGGACCGTCGCGGGCGGACATGCTGATCTTTGTCGAAGCCAAGGACCGCCGCGGCACCACGCCGGTGACCGCCGCGCGGGGGGGCACGCGGACTACCAGCAGCTACCACGGCCGGTACTAAACCGCCGCGGCGCAATTCGTTGCGCATCGGCCAAGGTGGGCAAGGCGGCGGGGATGTTCTCCCCCGGGCGAGGCGGCAACCAATCAACAAGCGTTGCTCCATGATGCGGGAGACCGCATAATCGGAGGCAACGTTTGTTTCTTGCCCGCCTCGAGTCCTCCCGCCTTGCTGCCTGCCATGCCAAGTAAGCTGAAGCCGCTGCGGAATGCATTTGCCTTCGTGCTGGTGACGGGAGCGTTCGTATCCCTCGCTCACGGGGCGCAGGCCGCTGAAGCTCCCGTCTCGTTCCGCAACGAGGTGATGGCGGTCCTCTCCAAGGCCGGCTGCAACCTGGGCCCCTGCCACGGTAACAAGAACGGCAAGGGCGGCTTTCAGCTTTCGCTCCGCGGCGAGTGGCCCGATGCCGATTACCGCACGCTCACTCGCGAGGTGCATTCTCGCCGGATCGACTGCGTTCACCCTGAGCAGAGCCTGATTCTCAAGAAGCCCACCATGCAGGTTGCCCACGAAGGCGGGCGGCGGCTGCGCGTGGGCGACGAACAGTACGAACTTCTGCGGCGGTGGATCGCCGAGGGGGCACGCGACGATCGCGACACCGCCCCCACGCCGACGGCACTGGAGGTTTCGCCGCTGCGGCAGGTGCTGTACGCTCCGGCGGACGAGGTGCAATTAACCGTGCATGCCGTGTTCAGCGACGGTACCCGTCGCGACGTGGCAAAGTTGGCCGTGTACGAACCGGTCAACGAAGACCTGGTCGATGTCTCACCCAGCGGCCTGGTGCGGCGCGAGGCGGTCGGCGAAACGGTCATCCTGGTGCGCTACCTGAATCTGCAAGTTCCGGTGACGGTGGCCTTTGTCGACGACCGTCCCGAAGTAGCCGAATCGCTGCCGCCGGTTCGCAATGAGATCGACCGCCACATCTTTGCCAAGTTGGCGGAGCTGCGTCTGCCAGCGGCCGAAATCTGCGACGATAGCGCGTTTGTCCGCCGCGTCTATCTCGACGTGCTCGGCCGGTTGCCCACGGCCGAAGAAGCTCGTACCTTCGTTGCCGATACGGAACCGGCCAAACGCGATCGGCTCATCGATCAGCTTCTGGTCCGGCCCGAGTTCGCCCAGCACTGGGCGCTCAAATGGGCGGACCTGCTCCGCAACGAAGAAAAAGTGCTCGATCGCAAGGGCGTGCAGAACTTCCACCGCTGGATTCAGCGCAGCTTTGCTGAAGGCAAACCGCTCGACCAGTTTGCGCGCGAGCTGATCGCCGCCCGGGGCAGCACCTATACGCGGCCCGAGGCCAACTGGTATCGAGCCAATCGCGATGCGATCACCCGGGCGGAGTCCACCGCGCAGGTCTTCCTCGGCGTGCGGCTCCAGTGCGCCAAGTGCCACAGTCACCCGTTCGACCGCTGGACCCAGGACGACTATTACAACTGGGCCGCGGTGTTTGCCCGGGTTGATTACAAAATCCTCGAAAACAATCGCCGCGACCGCAACGATCAGCACGAGTTCGACGGCGAGCAGATCGTTTACATCTCATCCAAGGGCGAAGTCACCAACGCCCGCACCGGCGAGCGAGCCACGCCGCAGTTCCTGGGCGGCGAAGTCCTGTCCGATCCCGACGGCGACCGCCTGCTGGCCCTGGCCGACTGGATGACCAAGGATAACCGCCGCTTCGCGCTGGTGCAGGCCAACCGCATTTGGGCTCAGGTGATGGGCCGAGGCTTGGTGGAGCCGGTCGACGACTTCCGGGCAACCAACCCGGCGTCGCACCCCGAATTGCTGGAGTACCTGGCCGACGAACTGGTGGCCGGCGGTTATGACGTGCGTCACCTGATGCGGATCATCCTGCAGTCGAACACCTACCAACTGGCAAGTCACGTGGCCGATGCGACCAGCGCCGCCGACGAGCGGAACTTCACCCACGCCGTCGAACTGCGGTTGCCGGCCGAACAGTTGTTGGATGCCATCTGCCAGGTGATTGATGCTCCGGCCCGGTTCAACGGCTATCCCAATGGCATCCGGGCCATCGAGATTCCCGGCGTGCAGGCGGTGCGCACCCGCGACGCGCGTCCCACGCCGGCTGAGCGGTTCCTCACCGTCTTTGGCAAGCCGCCACGGCTCATGACCTGCGAATGCGAACGCACGCAGGAGGCGACTCTGAGCCAGACTTTCCAACTGGTGAGCGGCCCACTGATCAACGATCTGTTAACCCGCGACAATAACCGCCTGAGCCGGCTGGTGGCCGACGGGGTTTCGCCCGCCGAGGCGATCGACGAACTGTTCTGGGCGGCACTGAGCCGTCCGCCCAGCGACACCGAACGGAACCAACTGACGGCCTACCTGGCCGGAGCCGCCGACCGGCGGCAAGCGCTGGAGGATATCGCCTGGGGGCTGCTGAACTCCCGCGAGTTCTTGTTCAGGCGATAATGAACCTGGGGGCGAGCCGGCACCGCGTCGGCCAGCACCGGCTGCAGCCAACTTTCGCGAGCAACAAGGCGCAAGCCATGGCGACCGATACCTTAATCACGGCAGAACAGTTCTGCGAAATGCCCGACCACGGCGTTTTGCGCGAACTGGTCCGGGACGAGGTGATTGAGATCAACCCACCGGGCTTTCGGCGCGGGGCAATTTGTGCCGCGATTGCTCGCAGTCTCGGCAACTACGTTGTCGAACGCAAAACGGGGCGCGTCACCACCAACGATGCCGGCATCATCACCCGCCGCAATCCCGATTCGGTGCGTGGAGCCGATGTCGCCTACTACAGCTACCAGCGCATCCCGGCCGACCAGCAGCCGGCGCGGTACCCTGCCCGATCGCCCGAACTGGTGTTCGAGGTTCTTTCGTCCGACGACCGCTGGTCGTACGTGCTCGGCAAGGTGTCCGAGTACTTGGCGGCCGACGTTCAGGCGGTGTGCGTGGTCGATCCCGCCGAAGAAACCATTACCGTTTACACCCCGGAGCATGCCCCGCGCATGCTGACCGCCCAAGACACCCTGGAGTTGCCGGGCATCCTGCCGGGCTTTCAGGTCCGCGTGGCCGAGCTTCTGGCGCAATGACCGATTGCGGCCCTGGTCCAGTCAGCGAACCAAGAGAGAGCAGCACCATGACGTATCGTTCTTGCCGTCACAACGCCGCGTTTTGTGGGGGGCATGGCTCGCGTTTCTCCCGCCGCGCCGCGCTGAAGATCGGCGGGGCCGGAATGCTTGGCCTGAACATGACCCACGTGCTGAATCAGCAGGCGAAGGCCGCCGCTGCTCCTCCGCCCAAGGCTCGCTCGGTGATCTTCCTCTACCAGTTCGGCGGGCCCACGCATATCGATACCTTTGATCTGAAGCCCTCGGCGCCCGAAGGGATCCGCGGCCCCTTCAAGTCGATTGAAACCTCGGTGCCGGGCGTGCGGGTGTGCGAACACCTGCCCAAGACGGCCAAGGTGCTCGACAAGGTCTGCCAGATCCGCTCGATGCACCACGAGATGAAGAACCACAACTCGGCGTCGTACTATGCCCTGACCGGGCATGCGCCGCCGGTGGACGATATCCGCCTGCGCGACTCGTTGGAGTTGTTCCCGGCTTACGGTTCGGTGGTCGATCACCTGGCCCCGAACCAGAACGAAATGCCTACCTTCGTGGCCTTCCCCTACGTGATTCGCGACGGCGCGGTCACGCCGGGCCAGCACGCCAGCTTCCTGGGCAAGAAGCACGATCCGCTGCTGATCACCCAGAACCCCAACAGCGAGAACTTCCGCCTGCCGGAGTTGAGCCTGCCCCAGAACCTGTCGATCGACCGGTTGCACAACCGCCGGGCGATCCAGCAATTGATCGACGGCCGCTTGGCCGAGCTGGAAGCGGCCAGCCCCTCGTCGGCCATCTCGGCCTATTACGATCGGGCGTTGGCCATGCTCAGTTCAGAGCGGGTGCGCAACGCCTTCGACCTGTCGCAAGAACCGGAAAAGGTGCGCGACGCCTACGGCCGCACCACCTACGGCCAGAGCTGCCTGCTTGCCCGGCGGCTGGTGGAAGCCGGCGTGAAGTTCATCAACGTGTACTTTGCCGAAGGCATCGGCGGCCAGAGCACGACCTCGGGCGGTTGGGACACCCACGGCTTCAACAACACGCGGATGTACCCGATCATCGAAAAGTACCACCTGCCGATGACCGAGCAGACGCTGCCGACGCTGCTGAACGATCTGGATGAACGCGGCCTGCTCGACGAAACGTTGGTGGTCTGGATGGGCGAGTTTGGCCGGACGCCCAAGATCAACGCCAACATCAGCCGCGACCACTGGCCGCAGTGTTACACGGTGCTGCTGGCCGGTGGCGGCGTGAAACGCGGCTACGTGCACGGGGCGTCCGACCGCAATGGCGCCTACCCCGACCGCGACGGCGTGCGGCCCGAGGACCTCACGGCTACGATGTTCCACCTCTTGGGCATGGACTACACGGTGGAAGTGTACGACGCCGCTAACCGCCCGCGACCCATCGCCCCCGGTCGACCGATCTACGAAATCTTTGCGTAGTACCGTCCTGCCCTAGCCGTTACCGCTTGACTGCCCGGTTCTGTGAGCTGTGCGCGATTGGGGCATTGCGCGCATGCCCGGCAACCCGTAGGGTGGTTACTTGCGGGCCACCACTAATCCGCGTGGAGCCGCGTTCAGCGTCTTCTATTGACCTGGCCCACCGACGTCGGCGAGGTGCTCGCACCCGGCAATGGCGCGACGTTGCACCGCCAACGACCTTGGCGTTGCCATGGGCCACTGCACGTGTACCCCGGCTCTGCGAGCCGTGAGCTGACCGCATCTGGTACGCGTCATTCCACATCGCTAGTAGCCGCTTTACGGTGCCATTCGCACAATTGTTGGATGCGGATATCTAGCCATCGGTTAAAATGGGACATTAGGATATGGCCATCCCCTCGTCAGTGAATCGTAAGAATGTTCATGGTTCTGGGGGCTTGTGTATGGCGGTGTGCGTCACTGCAGATTGTAGGTTTATACAAGTGATCTGTCGCTGGTGGCGACGGTCGTTGCGGTAAAATCTGTGAGATGAGGGGGCAGAGTATGGAAGAATTGTTTTTGGTTGCACTTGTTGTTGCAGTGGCAGTAGGGATCGTAAAGGAGCTCATGGAGGGGAGTAAGAGGCTGTCCAAAAAGCGGTCTTGGATGAATGCCGGTTGAGTGGTTAAACTGCGTGGTATGGAAAGGATGCCATACCCAACCGACCTCACGGACGAACAGTGGCGACGCATCGAGCCTTGGGTGCCCAAGCCCAAGCCCGGCGGGCGTCCGGCCGAGTACAGTCGCCGCGAAATCCTCAATGCGATCTTCTACGTGACGCGCAATGGCTGCCCGTGGCGGGCCTTGCCGCACGATCTACCGCCGTATCGCA